>JAEEGH010002620.1_pt1 | contig 48325 bp, 52 predicted proteins | sample 9134181 | NCBI WGS metagenome assembly JAEEGH01 (sample SAMN16246544, study PRJNA631951) | gut metagenome | biome: gut microbiome; feature: rumen; material: DP-attached | host: Bos | place: Iran: Karaj | collected 2018-10
CCACCTGATTTACTTTCTATGAGCACGCTTTCGCCAACGTATAGCGGGTATTAAGAAAACCCCGTGGGCGAAAGGGGATCGCTATCCGCCGTAGGCGGTAGCCTTTTTGCGAAGCAAAAAATAACCCGAAGGAAATTCCCACCCCCTTCCCGCAACCAAATCAGTCGGTAGAAAGGTTTTTTTGTTTTTCTACCGATTTTTGCGTATTTTGGGGTAAAATAGGCTATTTTTTGCACTTTTTTAAGACTTTGAGTTTTCAAGGTCTTTTTTTAATTCTCAAAAGGTCTAAAAAACACTCTAAAAACACACTTCTACTGCCTCGGTTAAAAGGTGGGCGGTGGGCGGATTTGAATAAAATTGCGTTAACGCTATAATTATTTATAAAGACGTGTCATATATTATTGATTCTAAGATAGCTTTAAGAATCCCTAAAACCGTGCATCAGAAATTAATTGAATTAGCTGATGATGAGGGGGTTAGTTTAAATACGATAATTAATAATGCAGTAAGCAATTATATTGGCAAAAGCGAGTACGATTATGAAATAAGACAAAAAATAGAAGCATTGCTACACATTTTAATGTTTTTCTCGTCAAGGGGAATACTTTGTAAAAATGTATTCTCTCTCCTTTGACGAGGGTAAATGTGTAGCAACATGAGAGATGCATTTTGGGTGCGTCTTTCGGGACGCACTTTTAATTTTAGGGGGGAAAATGAAAAAAATATTTTTTAGATTATTAATTTGTTTGTTAGTTATATGTTCTATAATTTGTTGTTTTACTGCTTGTAAAGAAGCTGTTGTTGAGTCAAAGGAAGAGGCTTTTGAGGTAAAATATGTGACTCAATATCGCTATTCTGGGAATACGAGAATTGTTTTTAAGTTTGTTTATACGCAAGAAATGTTTGATTATTTATGGACTAACGATGGATATGGTTTTAGTGTAATAAGACAAATTATATTAAATAACGACCCGTTACAGTACGACACTCCTTGTTATTGGCAACTCAGTAATATGTATGGTATTTCTTACTCAACTCTTAGAGATTACTCAAATATAAACGAAAGGTTAGTAAATTTTAAAGTGGGTGAAGATGTGTATTTTTATGACTATTTAGATGTTGGTAATTACAATATGCACTTTGAGATTCCGCAATTAAATCTTTTTTGTAATTTATATTTAGAAGTTAAATAAAAACAATTATTATGAATTCACACGTTTTAATTCCTAAATGCATTTTAAAAAACTTCCAAGACGATAATCATAGCTTGCATTGTTTCGATGTGGTTAATAATATATACTGTCTAAAAAGGGCAGATAACTTATACACGGAATTTAATCATTATTCTAAAGAAGTAGAGAAATTCTTGAGTGATAAAATTGAATCGCCTATAGGTCGACATGTTTAAAAGATGGACAACGTTTTTCGTTAAAAACTTTCGCGTTACCATGAAAGAACAAGTTCTAAATGATTTTTTAACGGAAAAGATATAGAGAAAGAGTGGTGGTTAATTTTCCAATGATAAATGGGTATTCAAAACTATCATTAGGATATAAAAATAATCCAATATTTAATGAATGCCCGTTTGCTTTTCGGGACATAAACGGAGAGGTTTTAGTTTATTAAGAAATTAATTTTATTAAGGAAGAAAATTTATGTATAGTATTGCCAAAATTAAATCTTTTAAAGGGAAAGACATAGTATTTAATGTTTGCGATGGTTTTGGGGATTTGAAAGTATGCCTTGACACTAACGAAGGCATTTGTAATGTTTTCGTTTCTTATGGTAACACTTGTTATGCAGATGAAGTAATAAAAGTCAACTTGGTTGACAAAAAGGAAGCCGATATTATTTTGCGAAAAGTAGATGATAGCGAAAAAGCAGATTTTAATTTATTTCTTTCAAGTCTTTAAAAATTAATTGAAAATAACACAAAAAAAACGGCGTTAGAAAGATATAGTTTGGTGTTAACACTGTTTTTTAAAATATGCAACCTTTTGACCGACACACATACCCAAAAAAATACATTTTAACCGACTGATACAAAAACAAAAGGCAGGGTACCCTGCCTTTTTCCGTTGTATTCGTTTTAAGAAAAATCAACTCCCCTTTTAATCTTTGTAAAAGTTGATAAGACAGCCTTTTAAGATTATCTGTCGTTCCGCAGGGGTAAGCGCGCCCACTTTAAGGGAAACTTCCCTTTCCGTACCTTCGCCGATAACTTTTGCGGTAAATTCGTCCTTACCTTCTTCTATGCCCGCTTTCACGCCCTTTATATAGACGTATTCCCCGACCTTAAAATCGTTCTTTGCGCATATAAAGGGTATCATGCCCCAGTTTATAAGGTTACTTCTGTACCTTTTCGTCGCGTAGTCCTGCGCGATATTCGCTACCCCGCCCAAAACTCTCTGGCAAGACGCGGCTTGTTCCCTTGCCGAACCGTCGCCCGGCTTTACGGCGCACACTACGCTGCCGTAGGTGGTATTCTCTTCCGCTATCCCCGATATTTTGGGGAATTTTTCGTTTTTAACGGCTTTCGCCCTGCCGACGTAAGACGGATCTTTGCGCGAAAGCGCAAATTCCGCAAGTTTTAAGGGGTTACTTCTGAAAGACGAAGTTTCGCCCGACGGGATAAGTTCGTCGGTAGTGGTAACGGGATCGGTAAGCACCGAAACCACTTTAAGCAGAAGATCGTCTTTAAGGGGTTGCATTTCCGGCCAGTCGGCGATATTAGGACCGTATATAAGGCTTTCGTCTATATCGCCCTTGCCTATCCTGTCGAACACCCGCGTTTTATATATCTTATCGTCGAAACGGTATTTTTTAGGTCTGTTCCTGTACTCTATATCCAGCGCGGAAGTTATCGCCCCGCCGTTTATCGCCGTGGCGGCGATACTTCTCGCGTCCATTAAAGCGACGCAGGAAAGTTGACCTTCGGACGGTTTACTGCCTTCCCTGCTTTCGAAATTTCTCGTCGTATGGCGGATAGACAGTCCGTTGTTTTGCGGCACGTCCCCCGCGCCGAAACACGGACCGCAGAACGCCGTCTTTACGATGGCGCCGTCTTCCATAAGTTCGCCTATGTACCCGCCGTCTATAAGTCCTTTATACACGGGTTGACTTGCGGGGTACACGTTAAGAGTGAACTTTTCGGAATTTACGCCGCCGAGTTTCAATATTTCCGACGCTTCGGCGATATTTTCGTATATACCGCCTGCGCAACCCGCTATAACGCCCTGTTCGACGTAAACTTTGCCGTCCTTTATTTTATCGGTAAGTCTGAATTCGCCCTTGCCGTTTTTCAACAGTTTTTTGCCGTTTTCTTCCACTTCCCTTAAAAGTTCGTAGGGGCGGGAAAGAAAATCTTTTATGGTATACGCGTTGGACGGGTGGAACGGCAGCGCGATCATGGGTTCTACCGTGGAAAGGTCTATTTCCACCGCCCTGTCGTAATACGCGCCGCTACCCGGAGCGAGTTTTTTATACGCCTGTTTTCTGCCGTGCGCGGCAAAATATTCTTCGGTCTTTTCGTCGGTCTGCCACACCGAAGAAAGACACGCCGTTTCGGTGGTCATAACGTCTATGCCGTTGCGGTAGTCCATCGAAAGCCCCGTTACGCCGTCGCCGATAAATTCGAGTATCCTGTTTTTTACGAACCCGCTTTTAAAGGTCGCGGAAATGAGCGCAAGGGCGACGTCGTGCGGACCCACGCCCCTACGGAGTTTGCCGGTCATAAGTACCGCAACCGTTTCGGGATAATCTATATCGTAAGTTTTATTGAGAAGTTGTTTTACGAGTTCGGGACCGCCTTCGCCGATAGCGAGAGTTCCCAGCGCGCCGTAGCGGGTGTGGGAGTCCGAACCCAAAATCATAGCGCCGCAGAACGCACGTTCTTCGCGCATGAACTGGTGTATGACCGCAAGGTGCGGCGGAACGTACGCCCCGCCGTATTTCTTGGCGGCGGAAAGACCGAAGGCGTGGTCGTCTTCGTTTATGGTGCCGCCGACGGCACACAGCGAGTTATGACAGTTGGTAAGGGTGTACGGTATGGGGAAATTTAAAAGTCCCGAAGCCTTCGCCGTCTGGATTATGCCGACGTAAGTTATGTCGTGCGAAGTTATTTCGTCGAATTTCAGGCTAAGCCTGTCGGGATTTCCCGAAACGTTGTGTTTTTTGAGTATTTTGTAAGATATGGTCTTGGTTTTGTCGGAAGACTTCTTTTCCGCGCGGGAAAGTTTGCCGTCTTTATAGACTACGCCGTGGTTTACCAACGTTATCATACGACTTCTCCTTGTATTTTTAAATATTTTACCATAAAACGGCGTATTCGCAAAACGATTTAAGGGTAAATATCGTTTAACTTGGCGATTATCCTTGATATTTTCGCGTTATCGTTATATAATTTTAACAGAGGTCTTTATGGAGAAAACCAAATTCCGTTTCCGCTATACGACGCTTATATGGGTACTGCTTGCCGCGCTCTTTTTGTTGCTTGCGTTCGGAACGGCGAAAAATTTTTACGATTTTCTGTCGACGAAAGATATCGACGGCATGCGGCCGTGGTTTTCCTTCGCCGTATCCGCCCTGTCCTTTTTGCTGCTTATTATAACCCTTTCCGTCGCCGTATACGGAAAATATGTCGTAGCGGGCGGCACTCTTACGTTGAGAATAGGAATATTTTCCGTAAAGACCGATATTTCCGAAATAGTGCAAGTATCGCACTTTAAAAAAAGCGATAAACTCGTGCTGTACTTTAAGAACGGAAAGTATTCCGTCGTCGTCATAAAGCCCGAAGAATATTCGGCGTTTTTCGACGCTTTGAAAAAACAAAATCCCGCAATTTCTTTCGTCGTCGAAAACGAAGAAAATAATTGATTTTAATTTAAAATATCGTTGACAAAGCAAAGATTTAATAGTAAACTTAAAAAAGAAAATAGATCCGGTAGGTAAGACTAACGTAGGGATACGGGCTGCTGCCGCAAAGCGGTGGAGACACCGCAAGCAGGTCTGAACAGGTTTCGTCGAACGCAAGGCGTAATCTAACGCAGTTTTCACGCCCTACGAAGTTAAAGCCAGCATGGTTAGTTTTTTTACCCGTCGGATATTCGGCGGGTTTTTCGCTGAAAAGGAGGTCTTATGACGGAAGAAATGGAAAAATTGTTCGAAGAACTTGCGTCCCTTTTCGAAAATAAGAAATATACGCAGTTAAAGCGTCTTCTTTCCGACACCGAGCCCGCCGATATAGCGAAATTTTTAGAAGACAATCTCGACGAAATAGACCAGATAAAGTTTTTTAGGCTTCTCCCGAAAGACCTTGCGAGCGACGTTTTCATAGAGACGGAATCCGACACGCAGGAAGCGCTTATCAAAGCCTTCACCGATAAGGAACTTAAAGCGGTCATAGACGACATGTTCGTCGACGACGCCGTCGACGTCATAGAAGAAATGCCCGCAAACGTCGTAAAGCGTATCCTTAAAAACTCCGATCCCGAAAACCGCAAGCAGATAAACGAACTTTTAGAATACCCCGACGATTCCGCCGGCAGTATAATGACGACGGAGTTCGTTTCCTTTTCCGCCGATATGACGGTGGAACAGGGCTTTGAAAAAATCCGCAGGACGGGTATAAATTCCGAAACCATATACACCTGCTATATCACCGACAACAGAAAGCATCTTATCGGCGTTATCTCGGTAAAACAGATGTTGCTTGCCGAAAAGACCGACGTTATGCGCGATATCATGGACGATTCCGTCATCACCGTCGAAACTTTGGACGACAAGGAACAGGTGGCTATGATGCTTTCAAAGTACGACTTCCTTGCGCTCCCCGTCGTGGACAGAGAAGGGTGTTTGGTCGGTATCGTAACCGTCGACGACGCGGTCGACGTTCTGCAAGAAGAAGCCACCGAAGATATACAGAAGATGGCGGCTATTTTGCCTACCGAAAAGCCTTACTTAAAGCAATCGGTATGGAGTATCTGGAAAGCAAGGATACCGTGGCTACTTTTACTTATGGTTTCCGCCACCTTTACGAGTATGATACTTTCGGGCTACGAAGGTCGCCTTATGGCGATATCGTCGGGCGCGGTGCTGTACGCTTTCGTGCCTATGCTGATGGATACGGCGGGTAACGCCGGCGGACAGTCTTCCGTTACCGTCATACGTTCGCTCGCCCTTAACGAAATAGAGTTTAAGGACATTTTCAGGATAGTCTGGAAGGAACTGCGGGTGTCTATTATGCTTGCCTTTACAGTCGCCGCCGTGTGTTTTGCGAAACTCATGCTTATAGACAGGCTGTATAACGACCTTACCTGGGATATAGCGGCGATAGTTGCGGGAGTTTTGTTCATAACGATAGTTATGGCGAAATTCGTGGGATGCATACTCCCCCTTATCGCCAAAAAATGTAAGTTAGACCCCGCCGTGGTCGCTTCCCCGTTCATAACCACTATCGTGGACGCCCTGTCCCTTATAATTTACTGTTCGGTTTCCATAGCGCTTTTAGGATAACATTTCCCCGCCGCCGCGGGGAATTTTTTATCTTTTGTTGACAAAAACCGCCGCACGGTGCTATCATATTAGAGTGATAAAAAAATATTAAGGAGAAATTTTATGACAACGGTCAGAAAGTATCTGCTTGCAATCGTTTTTGCCTTGCTTTTCGTTTGCTGTTTCGTATTCGTCGGGTGCGACCAGGTGAATATAAGCGGCGGCGACGACAAGGTTACGGTAAGGATAGAAGGCGCGTACGACTTTACCTTTGACTGCGAATTGAAGGAAAAGAAGGCGCTTTCCACCCCGCAGGAAGTCGCCGACACCGTGAACCGTATTTCAAACGGCGCGGTGGAAAGTGCCGACGTAGCGGGAACTGCGGTCGACGGCGCGATATACACCATACTGATTAAGGGTATCCCCGAAGAGACGAATTTAAAGGAATTTTTCCGCACCGTGGAAGAGGATTATCTTAAACTGTATTCCGCTTGGAAAAACTTCCCCGACGCGCCCGTAAAATATACGACGAATAACGGGAAGGACGTTCTTGTCTACGTTTCGACGGAGAAAGCCGAAGACAACGAAATTATGATCTACGTTTTCTTCTTTGAAGAAGGCGCGGTGGACGAGTTGGCTGACGCCATGGGCGGCGGGCACGGCGGAAACGGCGAAAAAACCACCGTGCAAATAGAATACGCCTACGATTTCGTTTACTATTGCGAACTTACGGAAAAACACCCCTACGGTTACGACAGGCAGGAAATGGCGGACACCTTGTCCGCGCTTACGGGCGGCAGAGTTTCGGCAAGCGACTTACTTTACAGAGTCGCACCCGAAAGCAGTACGCTGTACAGGATATTCATAAAGGACGCGGCGGAAAAGGATAATGTCGAAGAGCATTTACGCCTTATCGGAGAACAGTATCTCGCGAAATTCACTTCCTGGCAGGGCTTTTCCGAAGTGCCCGTTAAGTACACGATGGAAAACGGTAAAGAACTTGCCGTTTACGTCTCGACGGAAAACGCCGCCGAAAACGAACTTAAAATATACGTTTTCTTCTTTGAAGAAGGCACGATGGCTATACTTTCCGGAAACTCCGGCGACGATCACGGCGGCGGTACTCACGGCGGTGAAGGCGGCGGACAGGGCGAAACCAACACGATAGAAATAAACGGCGCGTACGACTTTACGGGCAACTGCGAACTTGTAGGCAGCAGACTTTTTATGAACGCGAAGGAAGCGGCTACTAAACTTAGCGAGATTTCCGGCGGCAGAGTAAAGAGCGACGCCGTGATAGGCAGCGTAGTCGACGGCGGCGGCGAATACAAGATACGCATAAACGGTATTCCCGAAGACGCGAAGTTACAGGAATACATAAAGAGAGTTGCAAACGAATATCTTTCGAAATATTCCGCCTGGAAAACCTTCCCCGACTCGCCCGTAAAATACACGACGAATAACGGCGTGGACGTTCTTATATACGTTTCCGCCGACTATTACTACGACCGCCAGATATATATCTGCGTGTTCTTATTTAACGCGGGCTCGGTCGACGCTTTGGCGGAAAGCATGAGCGGCGGTCAAGGAGGTAGCGGCGGCGAAGGCGGCAGCCACGGCGGCGAAGGCGGCGATGAAACGCAAACCGTTTCCGTCAGCATAACGTTTGACAACGGCAATCTTTCGACAGAAACCTTTACGAAAGGAAGTATCGTATATTTTGCGCAACTCTACCCCGATTACGACGTTTATACCGACGCAAGTTTTTCTCACGTTTTAGGTATTGACGAAGGGGTTACGATAGTCGAAGGGCTTACGATTTTCTTAAGAACCAAACAGCAAACGCCGAGTGAAGTTTCGGTTACTATCTACGATATCGATACCGACGGTAATAAGACGATATATATGACGGAACACCCGAGATACAATTCTACGTTTAAGTTCGTTTACTATGGATTCGTCCTGTACTGGGACGAAGAGTTCACGCAGGAAATAGACCCCAACCAAGAGTTTACTTTGACCAAAGACGTGGAAGTTTACAGAAGAGATTACTATGACAGAGTGCCCGTATTTTTCAACGTTCACTATTACACCAACGGTGTGGAAGAAAATATCGGTGCACAAGACGTATTTTTCAGGGGCGAACTTTTAAGTATCGACAAGAATTTCATTTCCAGAGATTTCGGTTACGAGTTCTATTATGATATGGGCAAAACGCAAAAAGTGTTTGAAGACGACAAAGTTCTTATAGTGCGTGAAACGGACGACAAGAAAAACGTTTACGGGTTCAGAGAAGACAGACGCCAAGCGGTATTAACGTTTATGCTCGGCGGAAACGAACTTTGCAAGACTCTTATCGACGTCGGTGGCACCATAGGCGATTACTACTATTTGTATTTGGGAACAAGCACCTATTACATAAAAGACTGTTCCGACAAATATACGTACATAAGGGGAAATACGACGATAACCATAACGGATTACGAAAAAACCAACAATTACGCCGTGACGACACACCTGTGTTATAACGGCGACGTAAAAAGGTCTTACGTCAATTATTCGCAGATAGATACCGAGTACGAAATATCCGAAAGCGACGGGTACTACACCGACGCAAGTTGCTCGCAACCGTTTGTGGGAACAGTCAATTCGACGACGACGCTGTATCAGAAATTCGAAGTAAACTTTGATAGATGCGTCTAAACTTATAATTACCGTTTAACAGACTACAAAACGGGGGCGAAATTTTCGCCCCCGTTTTTTTATTCGTATTTTATTCTTAATCTTTGCCGTCTATAAACTTCGCTATATAGTGGAAAGCGGGAATAGTTATAAAAACTACCCAGGTAGGATGCCATATACCGGCGAATATCCCTATCGCGCAATAAACTGCGGTAACGAAACAGGAATAATTGAACTTGGAAACTCTCTTTTTCGCTATAACGTCCGCTATCGAACCCGCAACGGGTATCGTTATGAACAGAAACCAGAAATTAGTCCAACCCCTGCCTTCCGGCAACAGAAAGCCGAGAAGTAAATATGCGCACACGACCGATATGCTGTACAGCGCATATATCAACCCGCATACCGACCGCTTTTTCTTAACGGCGCACGTGCCTTGTCCTTCACTTTCCGAGTAAACGAATTCTTCGTTGTTATTTTCCATAATATTCACCACCCGTAACGACTGCTTTTAAGGTATTATACCATAAAAACCGAAAAACGACAACACGTTTCGGTCGGAAAATAAAATTTTACGTTACGCTTAGTCGTAGGTTTCCGGCATAAACTTTCTGTAACGGGAAGGAAGACACCTGTCCTGCTGGCGTTTGTTTTTGCGTTCTTTTATGTTGACCGATTTATAGTACCTTTTCCAAAGGTCTTCCCACTCTTTTTCGGCGGCGGAAAAACTTAAAGTCGCCGCGTCGCCCGCCTTAAATATCCTGAAACTTCTGCCGTCGGAAATGCCGACCTTATTCCTTTTTACATCGTGGATAACGAAGGGCGTCGCCGAAAACCGACTTAAAAAGTGCGGCATAATAAGTTCCGTTATATCGTTATCGGGCGAATACGCCGCGTACATAACGCCGTTTTTCGTTTCCTTAAAGCGCAGAAACCCGCCTATCCTGTGCTTTTCCCCGTACACCTTACCTACCGTATAGTTAAAGTCCGACACCCTTTTGTCGCTTAAATCGGAAAATACCGCTCTTTTTTTATCCAACACCAGCCGCGCATAGTCGAAAGCGACTTTCATCGCCGACTCTTCGCAGGACGTAAGACACGCTTTTATATCCCCTACCGTTTCGCCGCCGCCGTAATTTAAGATGGCGCGGTAAACTCTCGCCTGCTGCGATCTGTCGCAGGCGACGTAAATCAGTCTGTCGGACAGCGAACCGCAGTATTTATAGTCGTTTATAACGGCGTCGGGGAATATCTTTTCGGTGTACGCCAAAAACAGCGCGGAACACAACCCTTCTATACTCTTTTCCGCAACGAAAACCGTCATAACTCCCCCGTAAGCGCGGACAAAGCCGTTTCTTCACTAAATATCGAAAGTTGCTCCGCGTCCCCGTAACTTTCTCTCGCCGCAAGCAGTCCCGCAAGCGCGTATTCGTTTCTGCTGCCTATGAATTTGCCGCCGCAGGTGATAAAATGCACGGCGCGTTTCATCACCACGCGCAGTCTTTTTAGGTCGTCGAAACCGAGTTTTGCGTTCTTTCTCGCAAGAAGTATGCGGGACGCCGTCTTAACGCCTATCCCCGGAACGCGCAAAAGCCGTTCTATCGGCGCGGAGTTTATCTCCACGGGGAAAAACTCCATATGCCTTAACGCCCACGCGCACTTGGGATCGTGCTCCAAGGAAAGATTGCCGCTGTTTTCCGTTATCTCGTCCGCCGTGAACCCGTAAAACCTTAAAAGCCAGTCCGCCTGATAAAGTCTGTGTTCCCTTACTTTCGGCGCGGCGACCACGGGTAGTAAGGAAGTATCGAAATTAGCGGGGATATACGACGAATAGTACACCCGTTTCATTTTATACGCCGAGTATAAGCCTTCGGTAAGTTTAAGTATGTGCGCGTCGCTTTCCGGCGACGCGCCGATTATTATCTGCGTCGTCTGCCCCGCCGGCAGAAAGTCTTTGCGGCGGACGTCCGGAGATAAGAAATATCTGTCATGGGATAACATCTTCATAGGCGCTAATATCGCCGTCTTGCTCTTTTGCGGCGCTAAAAGTTTAAGACTTTCTTCCGACGGAAGTTCTAGATTGAAACTCATCCTGTCGGCGACAAGCCCCGCCGCCTGTATCAGCGTTTTATCGGCGTTGGGTATCCCTTTTAAGTGAATATACCCGTTGAAACGGTAAACTTTTCGCAGTTTGTACGCCGTAAGATACAGCATTTCCATAGTATGATCGGGGGATTTAACTATCGCCGAAGACAAAAAAAGCCCTTCTATATAGTTCCTTTTATAGAACGCCATCGTAAGTTCGCATATCTCGTCCGGAGTTGCGGTGGCACGCGCCACGTCGTTACTGCGCCTGTTCACGCAATACTTGCAGTCGTATACGCAATCGTTGGATAATAGTATCTTTAAAAGCGATATGCACCTGCCGTCCTGCGTAAAAGAGTGGCATATCCCCGAAAAACACGCGTTCCCCGTTTCCCCGAATTTGTTCTTTCTTTTAGAACCGGAAGACGAACACGATACGTCGTATTTCGCCCCTTCCGTAAGAATAACCAGTTTCTTTTCGTCTATCATACCGCCACCCGATAACAGTATAATACTTCTTTTATAAAAAGTCAAACATTTGTTCGTATTTTATTTTAAAATTTAAGGGTAAAAATTGCGGCGGGAAAGTTTTTCCCGCCGCTTTTTTTACTCCATAAATTCCGTGATTATTCCGTTCTGAACGTAAAGGAATTCGTCCTTTATCGCCACCCTTTCGGGGGTAACGTCGAGATACTTGCGGGTTTTTTCTATCGCCCGCTTATAGTCTTTGAAAAAGTCCGTGCCGAACTCCCGCGTATATTTTTCGGGCGACAGCCCTTCCGCAGTGCGGAGTGCAAGCATTATAAACTCGAAGTTATTGTCTTTACCTTCTATCACAGTCGAATTCGCTTCCGCGGGGCGGTTGAAGATTATGTCGTTACAGTATTCGTCGATAGAATAGGTGTTGGTAAAACGCCTGCCGTCCATAAAGGACGCCGCGGCTACCCCCAAACCTATGTATTCGCCCCTGCGCCAGTAATTTAAGTTGTGTTTCGATTCGTAGCCCTTTATAGCGAAATTACTTACTTCGTAGCGGTAAAACCCCTTTTCTTTTAGGAACTCACGCGCGCCGTCGTAGATATCAGCCACTTCGTCGTCGGATAAAAGTTCGCCGTTAAGGTAATCGGTGTATATGGGCGTGCCCTGTTCGGGGGTTAAAGCGTACATTGAAATATGGCGCACCCCGCCAGAAACGGCTAATTCTATCGTCTTTTTTACCTGTTCCAAGGTCTGCCCCGACAGCCCGATAAGGATATCCGCGGAAACGTTTTCGCCCCTTAAAAGATTGCAGGTAAGAAGAAAGTCTTTTGCGGTGTGTATGCGGTTTAGTTTTTTAAGTTGGTCGTCGTACCCCGTCTGAAGTCCCACCGAAAAGCGGTTTATCCCCGCGCTCTTATAGGTTTTCACCTTTTCTTCGTCCACCGTACCCGGGTTTAGTTCTATCGTTATTTCGGGATTTTGGGTTAAAGTAAAGAATTTCCGTATCTGCTTTATCTCGCCCGCGATAAACTTTGCGGGCACGATCGACGGCGTGCCGCCGCCGATATACACGGTGTCGAAAACTTTGCCCTGTAACTGTCTGCCCCTGCCTTCGGTCTCGCGATATAAACAGGCAAAATAACTTTCGGTCTTATTTATTTCCTTCGGAAAGGACGCAAAGTCGCAATAAGTGCATTTGCTTTTGCAAAACGGAACGTGAACGTATATCCCCGCCATAAAAACTCCGCAAAATTTATTACTTTATAATTTTACGACCGAAATGCCGCAAAAGTCAACGGATTTTGCTATATTTTACTTAATGACAATATAGCCGCCTATGCCGTCCGACCTGTAATTAAAACAAATTCCTGCCCACGCGAGAATTGCGGCATAGTAGGTTGATCTTCTCGTCGTAGATCCGCCTATCCGTGCCCCGTAAAATTTTAAGCCGATAAACGCGTCGATAGTATCTATCGGAAAATCGTCCGAACCGATTTTTTCCCCGCGTTGCGCCGCGCCGTCGCCACGATACATTTTGCCGCCGAGTTCTTTCGCCTTTTCGACTATCGCATCGAATACACGCCACTCGCACACTAAATTTTGGAAGCCCGACGGTACAACGCCGTCTTTCGTAAGCCAGATTTTCTGCGAACCGTTTTTCAGCATAGGACAATACGCTTCACCGTGTTCCGCATTTAATTTTCTTTTGATAATTTCGCTTGGCAAGTCGGAATTACTCGTTTCTATTTTTTCAATCTGATCCATATTTTCTTTCTCCTTATTTCCTATTTTTATATTTATTTCATTTAATTTGTTTTTGATTTGACCATAACTTATATCGTATTCTTTTTGCAACAACGATAAATTGCCTTCGTGTTTTAAAAAATCCTTTACAAACTGTAATTCAGACGGCGAAAGTTTGGATTTAATCCCTTCCGAATTATGTTCGGCGATATTAAACTCGCCTTTAATCGTTATATCGCAGTTAGGACATTTCAATTCGCTGATAACCATATCGCTATCGCACACGGGGCACTTTTTTACAATTTCTTTAACCATAATTTTATCTCCTTTCGTATTTATTGATTTTATTGTAATAAAATTTTTTATACTTGTCAACTGTTTTGTTGAAATTTTTTTGTTTTAATTAAAAAATATTTTCACTTATAATTTTTACATAAAAAATTCCCGCACATTACAAAACCTGCAAAACGCGGGAATCTTAATATACAATATTTAAACCGTCATTTGTCGCTGTCGGTCTTTAATATGGTTATAAAGGCTTCCGACGGAATCTCCACCGTGCCGATAGAGCGCATCTTCTTTTTGCCTTCCTTCTGCTTTTCGAGAAGTTTCTTCTTTCGGGTTACGTCCCCGCCGTAACACTTGGCAAGAACGTCTTTTCTGTACGCTTTGACAGTTTCTCTCGCGATTATCTTGCCGCCTATCGCCGCCTGTATCGGTATTTCAAACATCTGGCGCGGAATAACGTCCTTTAACTTTTCGGCTATCTGTCTGCCGCGTTCGTACGCCTTGTCCTTATGCACGATAATCGAAAGCGCGTCGCATATCTCGCCGTTTAGAAGCATATCCATTTTAACGAGTTCGCTTCTTTCGTACCCCGCTATTTCGTAATCGAAAGACGCGTAACCTTTGGTTCGCGATTTAAGACTGTCGAAAAAGTCGTAAATTATCTCGTTTAAGGGAAGAATATACTTCATTTCCACACGCGTTTTGTCAAGGTAGGTCATATCCTTGTAAACGCCGCGCTTATACTGACACAGTTCCATAATGGGTCCGACGTATTCGGGCGGCGTGAATATGCTTGCCTTTATCACGGGTTCTTCCATATACGCTATCTCTGTTGTCGGGGGAAGGTGGGTGGGATTTTCCACTTCCAGCATCGTCCCGTCGGTTTTATATACTTTATAACACACCGACGGCGCGGTGGTTATTATGTCGAGATCGAATTCCCGTTCTATTCTCGCCTGTACGACGTCCATGTGCAGAAGTCCCAAAAACCCGCAGCGGAACCCGAACCCCAGCGCGACGGAATTGTCGGGTTCTATCGACAGCGCGGCGTCGTTAAGTTTTAATTTCAAAAGGGCGTCTTTAAGATCGTTGTACTTACTGCCGTCTAACGGGAACACGCCCGAAAACACCATAGGCAGGGCTTTTTTATAGCCCGCAAGGGGCGTGGCGGCGGGATCGTCCGCCTTGGTTATGGTATCGCCTACCTGCGTGTCTTCTATACTTTTCACGCTTGCGGCGATATACCCGACTTCGCCTGCGGAAAGTTCTTCCTGCGGCAGCATTTTGGGTGCGAAAACGCCCACTTCGGTAACGGTAAAGTGCTTGTCGGAAGTAAAGGTTTTTATTTCGTCCCCGACTTTCACCGTCCCGTCCATTATGCGGACGAAACAGATAACGCCCTTAAAGTTATCGTAAAAACTGTCGAAAATAAGCGCTTTAAGGGGTGCGTTTTCGTCGCCTTTCGGCGCGGGGATCTTACTTACTATCTGTTCTAACACCTGATCCACGTTAAGCCCGCTTTTAGCGGAAATACGCGGGGCGTCTTCGGCGTCTATACCCAGAATATCCCCTAATTCTTTGACCGCTTCTTCGGGACGAGCGGAAGATAAGTCCATCTTGTTTATGACGGGCATTATTTCCAGGTCGTTATCTATCGCAAGGTAGGCGTTCGCCAAAGTCTGCGCCTGTACCCCTTGCGTCGCGTCCACGATAAGGATCGCGCCTTCGCAGGCTTTAAGGGAACGGGAAACTTCGTAGGAAAAATCGACGTGCCCGGGAGTGTCTATGAGATTAAAGACGTACTCTTCCCCGTCTTTCGCTTTATAGAACATACGGACGGGCGTGAGTTTTATGGTAATACCCCGTTCGCGCTCTAAATCCATAGAGTCCAAAAGTTGGTCTTTACTCTCTCTTTCGGACACCTGCCCCGTCATTTCCATTAACCTATCGGCAAGGGTGCTTTTGCCGTGATCTATATGCGCGACTATGCAGAAATTTCTTATATTTTCCTTTCTGTGACGAGTCATTTTACTACCTTTAAAAACCGAAGATAAATAAAGTATATATTATTTACGGCAATTTTGCAAGTAATTTATTTTAAGGTAAAAAATATTACTCGGGGCGGCGCTTCCCGCCGCCCCGAGTATATAAAAACTTCCCGCCTGCGTGGAACACGCAGGCGGGAAGGTTTTTATACTCTTTTTTTACTTTTTTAAAATTTCCAGCGGTTTATGCCCGTATCTTCGCTAAACTCTCTCGAGATCGCGCCGCTTAAAACCGTTATCGTTATTTCCGCGGTAAGCGAGATAACGCCCATGACCAAATGCCCGCCGACTACCTTGCCGTCTTTACCCGTGGCGGTAATATGCAGGTGGATATAAGGTTCTCCGTCCTTTTGCGTGATATTGCCGACAAGCGCGTTTATTTCGCAGTTATCGCGAAACTCAAATTTTTCGTATTCCTTTTTCGCCGTATCGAACACGCCGACGGTAAAATTATCAGTCGCCCCTATGCCCGAAACGCTTGCCGCCGTTATCCCTTCTCTCTTTGCGACCTTATACACGCTCTCCGCTATATCGTCGCCCTTATCAAGCCTTAAAGCGATAACGTCATCGAACCTTTTATATTCCATAGCCCGAAAATTTTACTCCCACTCTATCGTGCCGCTGGGCTTGGGGGTAAGGTCGTAAACGACGCGGTTCACGCCCTTTACTTCCTTGGTTATTCTGTCTACTATATGCGAAAGCAGTTTATAAGGCAGTTCTTCCACCGTTGCCGCCATAGCGTCTTTGGTGTTTACCGCACGGATTATAACGGGATATGCGTAAGTGCGGTTGCCGTCCTTTATTCCCGTCGACTTAAAGTCGGGGATTATGGTGAAATACTGCCAGACCTTTCCCTGCAAGCCGTTCTTTGCGAACTCTTCGCGAAGGATGGCGTCGGACTCTCTTACCGCTTCAAGCCTGTCTCTCGTTATCGCGCCCAAGCACCTTACGCCGAGTCCCGGACCGGGGAACGGTTGACGGTAAACCATACTGTCCGGAAGTCCCAACGCTTTGCCGACCACTCTCACTTCGTCCTTAAACAGGAATTTTACGGGCTCGACGAGTTCGAATTTAAGGTCTTCGGGAAGTCCGCCCACGTTGTGGTGCGCCTTTACGCCCTTTTCGCTTTCCAAAATGTCGGGATAGATAGTGCCCTGCGCCAAAAATCCGACGTCTTTTAATTTTCTCGCTTCTTCTTCGAACACGCGGATAAATTCCGCACCGATTATCTTTCTTTTGGTTTCGGGTTCCGCAACGCCCGCAAGTTTATCTAAGAACCTGTCCACGGCGTCAACGTACACGAGATTCGCTTTCATTTGGTTACGGAACACTTCTATTACCTGCTCCGGTTCGCCCTTGCGTAAAAGTCCGTGATTGACGTGCACGCAGATAAGGTTTTGCCCTATCGCTTTTATGAGAAGCGCGGCGCATACCGAAGAGTCCACGCCGCCGGACAGCGCGAGAAGAACTTTCCCGTTGCCCACCTGCGCTTTTATGCTCCGAATCTGCTCGTCGATAAACGCTTTAGCTTGCGCTTCGTTTACTATTCTTTCCATGTTTTCCGGACGGACGTTGCCCATTTTTCTTTATCTCCCGTTTTTTATTTGAAGCGCCGAAAAGTTTCCGCCGCTTTTGGTCATATTTTAACACATTTTTTATTTTTCCGTCAATAATTCAGCACCCGTATTTATCGGAAAATATATTTTTTTCGCCCGCGAGAATTCGCGGGCGAAAAGTCATCTTATAAAATTCGTTCTTATCGGCTTTTCCTTTGCGGGAAGTCCGTATTTTTCCTTACCCAAGGCGATGCTTTTCATTAAAAAGACGATATTTTTCGCAAGCGTTCTTACCGTCTGTAAGCCTTCTTTATCGTCCGCCGCTTCGCCTTTGTCCCTGCCGTGAACGCCGTTCCAGTACTGCGAAGACGCTACGGGCATACCGCTTATGGTAAAGTATTTGTTGATGATATCGAAGGTCGCCGTCGTGCCGCCGCGCCTTGCGACGGCTATGCCCGCCCCCACTTTCATGGTCTTGTCGAAATGCGTGCTGTAAAACAGCCTGTCCAGAAAACTCACGACCGTGCCGTTCGCCGACGCATAGTAAACGGGCGTGGCGACGATAAGCGCGTCGGAGTTTTCGAACTTTACCGCCGTTTCGTTTACGACGTCGTTAAAGGCGCACTTGCCGGTGGCGTAACAACTACCGCAGGCGATACAACCCCTTACGTCTTTTATCCCGATTTCCACCGTTTCCGTTTCTATCCCGTTTTCGCGGAATATCTTTACCGCCTCTTCTATCGCAAGCGACGTGTTGCCGTCCTTTCGGGGACTGCCGTTTATTATCAGAACTTTCATAGTATCTTTTCTATTTCTTCTATCGTATTCAGTCCTACAAGCCGCGCTTTTTCTTCCCCGCCCTTAAAATATATAAGGCACGGTATAGCGTCTATGCCGAAACTTTCTGCTATTCCCAAATTTTCGTCCACGTCGCACTTACACACTTTTACTTTGCCGTCGTACTTTTCGGCTATCTCCGAAACGACGGGCGCAAGCATACGGCAAGGTCCGCACCAGGTCGCCCAAAAGTCCACTAAAACGGGGATATCGGAACTTAAAACTTCCTTGTCGAAATTATCGCTGTTCAATATTATTTCCGCCATAAATTCCCTCCTTTCTTACAGTTTATCATTTTTGCGCCCCGAACGCAAGCGGTTTTTGTCGAAACCGCATATAAACTTTCAGGGCGCGGAGATTTCCCCGCGCCCTGAAAAATCGGTTTTTACCGCTGTTTTTACTCTTTGCCCGCCAACTTCTTGTAGCCCGCAAGTCTTTCCTTTGCCGACTCTTCGGTCTTGGCGAAAAGTTCGCTTGCGACCGCTTCGCCCTGCGTTTTAACAAGGGACGCGTATCTGGTTTCGCCCGCAAGGAACGCCTGATAGTCGCCCGTCGGGTCTTTGCTGTCCAGCGTGAACACGTCGCCCACGGGATTGTACCTGTAAAGCTGCCAGTATCCGCAGTCCACCGCCGCTTTTTCTTCCAACTGCGACTTGGTCATGTTGATACCGTGGTTGATACAGGGCGCGTAGCATATAATAAGCGAAGGTCCGTGATACGCTTCCGCTTCCGACAGCGCTTTTAAGAGCTGCGCGGGGTTGGAACCCATAGCGCACTGCGCGACGTAAACGTAGCCGTAAGATTTCGCTATCATACCGAGATCCTTTTTCTTTACTCTCTTGCCCGCAGAAGCGAACTTCGCTACCGCGCCGATATTCGTGGACTTACTCGCCTGTCCGCCGGTGTTGGAATACACTTCGGTATCGAGAACTAAAACGTTGACGTCTTCGCCGCTTGCGAGAACGTGATCTAACCCGCCGTAACCTATATCGTAAGCCCAGCCGTCGCCGCCGAATATCCACACGGATTTCTTGGAGAGACAGTCTTTATCTTCTAAAACCGCTTTCGCTTCCGCCGTCTTGCTGTTTTCGGCTATCGAGAGAAGTTTTGCGGACGCCTTTTTGCTTTCTTCCCTGTCGTCGAAAGCCGCTATCCACTCGTCAGCCGCTTCCTTCGCCGCGGGATCTTTCGCCGCAAAGGCTATGACCTTATCTTTAAGCGCGTTTCTTCTCGTAGCGTAGGCAAGGTTCATACCGTAACCGAATTCGGCGTTGTCTTCAAACAGAGAGTTCGCCCAAGCGGGACCTTTGCCTTCCTTGTTGGTCGTGTAAGGACACGTCGGCGAAGAACCGCCGTATATCGACGAACAACCCGTGGCGTTTGCTATGACCATGTCTTCGCCGAAGAGTTGCGTTACCACTTTAACGTAAGGCGTTTCGCCGCAGCCCGCGCACGCGCCCGAGAACTCGAAAAGCGGAGTGCAGAACTGACAGCCTTTCACCGTTTCCTTCTTGAACTTGGAAGTATCCACAGCGGGAAGATCCACTGCGTATTCCCAGTTCTTGTCTTCGCCGTTTGCAAGCGATTCCGCTAGCGGCACCATCTTTATCGCGCCGCCGTCCTTTACGGGGCAGACCGTCGCGCAGACGCCGCAACCCATACAGTCTAACGGAGATACCTGCATCTTGTATTCGTACCCGGGAAGTCCTATCGCGGGCTTACCGATAAGCGTTTCGGGCTTGTCCGCGCCCACCGCGTAAAGCGCGGGTCTTAAACAGGCGTGCGGACAAACGAACGAACACGTTCCGCATTGAATACATTTATCTATCATGATACTCGGCACGGTAACGGCTACGCCGCGTTTTTCGAACTTGGTCGTTCCCGTCGGCACCGAGCCGTCGGCGTTGAACTGCGAAGATTTGAGTTTATCGCCCTGCAAGTACAGGATAGGTTTGATTATTTCCTGATAATATTTATCGGCGTGCCCTTCGACCATGCTTGCGCCCGTCGTCGCCGTCTTCCAGGACGCGGGAACGTCTATTTTAACGAGATTGTCGCCCGCCGCGGAGTCTATCGCGTCGTAGTTCATCTGAACTACCGCGTCGCCCTTTCTGCCGAAAGATTTTTTCGCCATGTATTTCATATACTCGACGGCTTTATCGTAAGGCATTATCTGCGGATTTACGCGGAAGAACGCCGACTGCAAAATAGTGTTGGTTCTGCCTTTCAAGCCGAGCCCCGCCGCTATCTTTATCGCGTCTATAACGTAGAGATTGATATTTTTCGTCGCGATATCGCGTTTTACCTGCGCGGGTAAGAATTCTTCGAGCGCTTCTACCGTCGTCGCCGAAGTGTTGATAAGGAACGTACCGCCTTCCTTTATATCGCTCGTCATATCGTAACGGGTGATGTACGACGGGTTGGAACACTGAACGAAGTCCGCGGAGTCGATCAGGTATTCCGACTGGATGGGCGTGTCGCCGAAACGCAGGTGCGAAACGGTAATGCCGCCCGACTTCTTGGAGTCGTAGAAGAAATACGCCTGCGCGTGTTTGTCGGTGTGGTCGCCTATGATCTTGATGGAATTCTTGTTCGCGCCGACCGTACCGTCGGAGCCCAACCCGTAGAACTTACAGGAAGTAGAACCCGCGGGCGCGGCGTCGAATTTTTCGGAGAAATCCAAGGAAGAGTCGGTAACGTCTTCATAAATACCTATCGTGAAATGGTTTTTCGGTTCTTTCTGTTCGAGATTCTTGTAAACCGCAAGCACCATGGACGGCGTGAATTCCTTACTGCCGAGACCGTATCTGCCGCCTACGACTTTCACGCCCGAAACTCCGTTTTCGAAGAGTGCGGAGCAAACGTCTAAATATAACGGTTCGCCCAAAGAGCCGGGTTCTTTCGTCCTGTCTAAAACGGCGATTCTCTTCACCGTCTTGGGAAGGGCGTTTATAAACGCTTCCTGATAGAAAGGTCTGTAAAGACGTACTTTTATAAGCCCGTACTTTTTGCCCGCGGCGTTAAGTTTGTTGATGGATTCTTCGACGGTTTCGCAACCCGAACCCATAGCGACTATAACGTATTCCGCGTCGGGCGCGCCGACGTAGTCGAAAAGGTGGTAGTTTCTGCCGCACTTTTTGCTGACCACGTCCATCATGTTCTGCACGATTTCGGGAACGGCTTTGTAGTAACCGTTCGCGGTTTCCCTGTTCTGGAAATAGGTGTCGCCGTTCTGCGCCGTGCCTTTCTGTATCGGGTGTTCGGGGTTAAGCGAACGGGATTTGAAATCTTTTATGTCCGCGGAAAGCCCTACTTCGTCGCAGATAGCGCGTATTTCGGCGTAGTTATCGGTTTCGTCCCACACGTCTATTTTAGCGACTTCGTGACTGGTTCTGAATCCGTCGAAGAAATTGATAAACGGAACTTTCGATTTAAGCGTGGAAAGATGCGCAACCAAGGCAAGATCCATAACTTCCTGCACCGAACCGTCGCACATCATCGCAAAACCCGTCTGACGGCACGCCATAACGTCGGCGTGGTCGCCGAATATGTTCAAAGAGTGCGCCGCAAGCGCCCTTGCGGAAACGTGCATGACCATCGGCATAAGTTCGCCGGATATCTTGTACATGTTGGGAATCATAAGGAGAAGTCCCTGCGACGCAGTATAGGTCGTGGTAAGCGCGCCTGCGCAAAGACTGCCGTGAACGGCACCCGCCGCGCCGCCTTCCGACTGCATTTCCGCAACGCGGACTTTCTGTCCCCACATGTTGGTTCTGCCCGCGGTAGCCCACTCGTCGGCAACTTCCGCCATAGGCGAAGAAGGGGTTATCGGGTAGATAGCCGCGACTTCCGAAAAGGCGTACGCTACGTGGCTGGCGGCGGTATTGCCGTCGATAGTCAACTTTTTCATTATATACAAACCTCCGAAAATTATGTTATGGTATCCCGCGAAAATTCGCGGGTAATCAACATTTAATATTATAACGCTAACGGCAAAAATAGTCAATCGTGTAAAAAGACTTTTAGGTAAAATAAAAAACCTTTCCCTTTTAATTTCCCGAAATATTAAAAAATCCCCCGCCCCTGCGGTTTTCCGCAGGGGCGGGGCGTTAAGTTATGCTTTTACCAAAGGGGGAAGGGCTGTTTTCCGAATGCGCCCTTCCCCCTTTTTAATCCCTAACCTCAAAACTCCTCAAATCCCCTTTCCCCTTACTCTTTAAGGGGAAAATTAAACTATAATAATTTTATAAATTCGTCTGCCACTTTTTGCAATTTACTACAATTTTGACTCTTTATCAGTTTTTCAAAGTCTTTGAAATTACGTTGTACATTTGATAACTCTAATTCTTCCCATAAAGATTTGTCGTTTATCTGATTTATTAGTTTCGTATAGTCGTCACAATATTCTTCACTTTTTATATATCCTTTATTTCTTTGATACTTATACTCTAATTCAACGTTGATTTCTTGCTTCGCTTTGAATATGGTTTTAGCCTGAAAAGTAACGTACAACGTTTCGTCTTTTGTCCCCCAGATATCATATAATTTTTTGCTGTGATATTTTATGTTTTTGCGGTCAATAATATCTTGTACTTTCTTTTGTGTACCCTTTAGGTTCTTCTTATTTTTACTTCTTGAATAGTCGTGTAGTTTTTGCTCTAATTCTATACAATACAACAGATTTACTTGACCGTTAACATGGGGTTTTGAAGTAATTTGCTTCCAACTACTCGTTAGTAATAAATATTTAACTTTATGAGTTTCTTTTTTCGATATCGGTTTCCCCACTTGAATCCATTTGGGGCACACTCCCCAAGGAACGTTATAAACGTAATATTCGTTTTCATCCGTCAATAAAAAATCAATAATTTCGTGCGGCACATTGCCAGAAATACTATTCCAAGAACCTATAAAGGGTTTATTTAAAATAATCGCTTGTTTGTCAATAATTTTCATATTTTCCTCCTTTGCTTTTATGTTTTTACTCTCGGGTTGGGGTTTTGAGAGTTAAAGCCTTTTTAAATATCCGCATCTCCGTCGACACAATGTACGACTTTTGCGGGAACATAATTCCTCCAGTAATCACCTTTACTTATTGCGTTCCACTCCGATTTTGTCCCGTTAAAAGTTATACTCGTTAAACCGCTACAACCAAAGAACGCCGCATCTCCTATACTCGTAACGCCTTTACCGATAGTTATACTTGTCAAACTGCTACAACCAGAGAACGCATGTCTTCCTATACTCGTAACGCTGTCGGGGATAGTTACACTCGTTAAACCACTACAAGAATTGAACGCAAATTCTCCTATACTCGTAACGCTGCTGGGAATCGTTATACTTGTTAAACCGCTACAACGACAGAACGCACTGTCTCCTATACTAGTAACGCTATCGGGTATAGTTATGCTCGTTAAACTGCTACACGCATAGAACGCACTACCTCCTATGCTCGTAACGCTATCGGGAATCGTTATACTCGTTAAACCGCTACAATTATAGAACGCACTACCTCCTATACTCGTGACGCTGCCCCCGATAGTTATACTCGTTAAACTACTGCAACCATAAAATGCATATCCCCCTATACTCGTAACGCTATCGGGGATAGTTATGCTCGTTAAACCGCTACAATCACGGAACGCATTATTCCCTATACTATCGCCGCCTGTTATCACCACCGTTTTTAATGAAGACGGAACGTACGATGAATCCAGAACGGAATCAGGATTACCTGAATAACTATATGCCCCGAATATATATACGAAACGCATATCGCTTGTTCCATTAAGGGTTGCACCTACAAACGGTATCGTTACACTTGCTAAACTACTACAACCATAGAACGCCATATATCCTATACTCGTAACGCTATCGGGTATTGTTATACTCGTTAAACTGCTACAACCCCAGAACGCCCACTCTCCTATACTAGTAACGCTATCGGGTATTGTTATACTCGTTAAACTGCTACAATTATAGAACGCCCACTCTCCTATACTCGTAACGTAATCGGGAATTATTATTTCCGTTACGGTTTTATCTTTTAGCCCCGTTATTTCACAAGTCGTTGCGTCGGACGTAAACTCAAAATTCGACATCTCCTCCTTTGTTGTGTCTGCAACGTAGTTTACGTTTTTATCTACCGTAAACGAAGGTATCGTGTTATCGTAGGTCATAAACTCGTTATCGCTGTACCAACCTTTCCACTCGTAACCTAAATAATCGTTGAAATTCGCAGTAATTTCGGGTATTTCCGTACCGTATTTATAACTGCCGTTATACGTTTTATTTAAGGCAACGTTACCGCCTGCCGAGATTTTAACGGTAAATCGTTCTACGTTATAATAAACTTTAAGTACGGTATCCCCGTTGCCGTTTATATTGCCCGTAACATTGTCATTTGTCGGCGTAAAATGTTCGTAAATTTTTATCTCCGCTACGGCAGTCGTATCGGTAATACCCGTTAAGTTCTCCGTCTCGTACAAAGTATAGTTATCGTTTTCAAAATGTTCCAAATAATACTCCACTTTATACTTTGTATCATTATTCGCTTCCCACTCCGCCCTGATAGTGGTATTATTGATTATAGGGGAAGTAAAGTCGTAATTCCAGCCCGTGAAAGTATAACCCGCTCTCGTAGTGTCAGGCTCGGTGGCGAAACTATCTTCTTCAACTAGTTGACTTGCTACCGCCGTGCCGCCGTTTGTATTAAAGGAAACCGTAAACATATTTCTTCTGTGTACGTTTACGGAATACGTTTTAATAATTTCTCCGTTTTTCATTACAAAGATATAGATATCATTGTCCCCCTTTTCAAGCGGAACACTTTTCGTTAAATACGTTTGGGAACCGTAAGCGTCTTTGGAAACTTCAAAGGAAACGGAACCGCCGATCTCTATTTCGTCTGTAAATGAAAATTCTTCTACAGAGTTTGATACCTTGCCGTAAACGCTGTCGCCGTCCACCGCCAAAGTCTTAAAAGTTATACCGCCCTGCGAGTTTTCATTTTCTTGCTTTTCTTCTTTAATCTCATTCGTAATTTCCCCGCCGCTTAACTCACAGGCGGAAAAGCCTATTGCGCTTACTAAAAGTCCCAACGCCAAAACGATTAAAGTAAACAACTTTTTCATAATTTTTCTCCTTTTTCTGCGGTAAAACGGGCGGTTTTAGAAAATATCGCCTTTTGTAGCCCTGTTTTTACCAAAAAATTAGTATAAAATCATTATATATGATAATTATTTCTATGTCAACTTGCTATACTAAAATTTTGGTATAATATATGCGCAAGGGTATGAATATGAACGTAATAAGGGACTTGAGAGAAGACAGAGATTTGCGGCAAAGCGATCTTGCAAAGGCGGTAGGGATAGACCAGAGAACGATTTCCAACTACGAAACGGGAAAGTCCAACCCCGACAGCGAAGCGCTGATAAGACTTGCGGATTTTTTTAACGTTTCTATCGATTATCTTGTGGGGAGAACAAAAAAGGATTTTTACGGCGCGGAAGAAAAAAGAAAGTTTATAGACGAGATAATAAGTTCTCTGGAAGACCTTAAAAAAACGCTTTGATCGTAATTTATCGTAAAGAAACCAAGTCCCGCGGGCAGTAGCCCGCGGGACTTTTTAAAACGCAAAGTAAAAGCGCGCGGCGAAAAGCCGCGCGCTTAAATCTTTCTTTCCCGAAAAAATTACTCGGCAACGACGGTCGCACCCGCTTCTTTGAAACGCGCGATGATCTTGTCGGCTTCTTCTTTCGTGGCGTTCTCTTTGATAACGCCCTTCGCTTCTACCAAAGCCTTGGCTTCGCCGAGACCCAAAGTGGTGAATTCTCTTACCGCTTTGATAACTTCGATCTTCTTGTCGCCGATGTCTTTGATGGAAACTTTGAATTCGGTCTTTTCTTCTTCAGCCGGAGCCGCCGCGCCTGCCGCGGGAGCAGCCGCTACCGCTACCGGAGCCGCCGCGCTTACGCCGAATTCTTCTTCCAACGCCTTAACGAGTTCGTTAAGTTCTAATACCGTCATACCTTTTACTTCTTCTAAAATTTTCTGAATATCTGCCATTTTTCTTTTCTCCTTGATTTTTTTCTCTTTATTTTTTTATTTTTTTTGTTTTTTGTTTTTTCGACTTGTTTTTACGCCTTCTGTTCCGCAATAGCGTTAAGGGCGATTACCAAACCCCTGGGAATAGCCGAAAGGACACCCACGAACTTGGATATAGGCGCTTGCAAAGAGCCCAGCATCTTGGCGACGAGTTCTTCCTTCGACGGCATAGCCGCTAACTCTTTAACGCCGTTCACGTCAACCTTCGTTCCTTCGACGTAAGCGCATTTAACGACTACTTTCGCGTCGTACTTTTTCGCCGCGCCGACTACGATCTTTGCCGCCGACGTTTCGTCCGCACCGAACGCCACCGACGTAGGTCCGTTCAGTTCTTCGTCGAAATCCGTAACGCCTAAATCGTTGAACGCTCTCTTTATCAGCGTGTTTTTAAGTACTTTGTACTCTACTTGTTTGCTGCGAAATTCTCTTCTTAAATCGGTGTCTTCCGCGACCGTAAGCCCTAAGGATTTAACGAACACTACCGACTTGGCGTTTTGGATCTTTTCCTTGATCTCTTCTACTACCTGTTTTTTCGCTTCGAGATTTGCCGACATTTTTAACCTCCTTTATTTTATTTGAAAAGCCCTTGTTCCCGAAACGGAAACAAGGGCAAACCGAAGATTCGCTTTCCTTTATTATCCGCCTCGGCGGGTTCCGATTTCTCGGATTAAAAACCTGCTGTCTTGGGCTATAAAATTTTTTTACTTTAAGATTATACCACCGATAAAAAGTCTTGTCAACTAAATTTTAGCGGCAATTTTTACGCCGGGACCCATAGTGCTGGCAAGCGACACGCTGCGAAGGTAAAGTCCTTTCGCCGCGGCGGGTTTCGCCTTTATTATGGCTTCCATAAGCGCGTCGTAGTTCTCTTTTATCTTTTCTACGCCGAAACTCTTCTTACCGATAGCGCAGTGGATAATGGCGTTTTTGTCGAGCCTGTATTCCACTTTACCGGCTTTGGTATCCTTTATCGCTTTGGCGACGTCCATGGTAACGGTGCCCGACTTCGGGTTAGGCATTAAGCCTTTCGGGCCTAAAACCTTACCTATCCTACCTACTAAGCCCATCATATCGGGGGTGGTGATGATAACGTCGTAGTCGAACCAGTTTTCCGTCTGGATCTTCTGTATCATGTCTTCCGCACCTACGAAATCCGCGCCCGCGGCTTTCGCTTCGTCGGCTTTGTCGCCTTTCGCGAGAACCAGAACCTTTACTTCTTTGCCCGTTCCGTTGGGAAGTACCAGAACGCCCCTGACCTGTTGGTCGGCTTGTTTGGGATCTACGCCCAAACGGACGTGAAGTTCTATCGTTTCGTCAAATTTCGCCTTGGCGTTTTCAACAACGAGCCCTATCCCTTCGGCGGCTTCGTAAAGTTTGGTCCTGTCAACGCTTTTCGCGCTTTCGATATATTTTTTTCCGTGTTTCATTAAATAACCTCCCGTGGTTCTTTCGGGGTCGCCCCCTCCCACGCTAAAATCAGCCTTCGACTTCCACGCCCATGCTTCTCGCGGTGCCGGCTATCATGCTTGCCGCCGCTTCCAAAGTGTTGGCGTTTAAGTCTGGCATTTTCAGTTTTGCTATCTCTTCGACTTGAGCCTTCGTTATCTTGGCGACCTTGGTCTTGTTGGGAACCGCGCTGCCCGATTCGATCTTCGCCGCTTTCTTTATAAGAACGGGCGCGGGCGGGGTCTTCAACACGAACGTGAAAGATCTGTCCTGATAAATGGTCATAACGACGGGGATTATAAGCCCTGCCTGATCCGCCGTCTTCGCGTTAAACTCCTTGGTGAACCCGGGAATATTTATTCCGTGCGGACCTAAGGTAGAACCTACGGGCGGACCGGGCGTCGCCTTGCCTGCCGGTAATTGAAGTTTAACTATTGCCGTTACTTTCTTCGCCATATTTTACCTCCGATGGTGGTTATAGCGTTGCGCCAGTGTGAAAAATTTATCCGCAACTCCCACTCTTATATTAAGGCGTTTCCGCCGAAATATCTTTTATCTACGCTTCCGTCTTTAAAGAAACGTTCACCTTTTTCACCTGCACGAAATCCACTTCTACGTCGGTGCTCCTGCCGAACATCATTACGTTGACCATGACTTTCTGCTGCGAATTGTTTAAAGACACGACCTTGCCGCAGAACGATTCCAGCGCGCCGGAAATTATCTGCACGTCGTCGCCGACGGCGAAATCCACGTTGACGGCGACCTTGATAAGTCCCATTCTCGCCACTTCGTCTTCGGTAAGCGGCATAGGTCTGCCCTGCGGACCGACGAAACCGGTAACACCCCTCGTGTTGGTAACGAGATACCATATTTCGTTGGTATATATCATTTTAAGAAAAACGTAGCACGGGAATTTCTTCCTTTCCACGACCTTTTTCTTTCCGTTGGCTTTTTCTTCGAGAGTTTCTTCGGTGGGAATCTGGATATCGCTTATCTTGTCCTGTAAATTATTGTTTTCGATAAGTTTTTCCAGCGAATCCTTTACCATCGTCTCGTAGCCGGAATAGGTGTGTATGACGTACCACTTTGCTTCTTCTAAACCCATCTATACGCTCCTTAACCTCTCGGGGCGACTAAATTCAAGAGTTGCCCGAGACCGAAATCGAAAGCCGTTATCACGACCAGAAACGCCAAAACCACGACCAAAACCACGCCGGTCTTTTTTACGACCTTGGGAAAAGTAGGCCAGGTAACCTTTTTAAGCTCGGAAAAGACGTCTTTTATCTTTCCGCCGAGACGCTTAAAAAAGCCGGGTCTGTCGCTTTTTTTCTTGGTCTTTTTGATATTTTCCTGTTCTCTTTGTTTTTTGGCTTCTTCCGCCCCCGCGGTGAAACCTTCTTCGGTGGATTTAAGTTTTTCCATTACTACTCCCCTCGATTTGCAGAAAAATTATTTGGATTCTTTGTGAACGGTGTGTTTTTTGCAGAATTTACAATACTTTTTTATCTCGATCCTTTCGGCGTCGTTCTTTTTATTTTTATAGGTATCGTAGTTTCTCTGTTTACATTCCGTACAAGCCAAAGTGATCTTGTTTCTTACGCCTTTCGCTGCCATAATGCACCTTCCGAACATGAAAAAATTAACACCCCGAAATCCGAGATGCTAATGCATTTTACCATATATCTTCCGCCCTGTCAAGTTTTTTTAAATGTTTTTTCAAATTTACGGGCTTTTTTCGGAGAAAATCGCCTTTATTCGGAAAGAACGGCGGACAACCGTTCTTTCCGAATATTTTAACCGTTGCAGACTATTCGATTTCTTCAAAGAAAGCGGCGTATCTCGCCACCAATATGCCGAGTTCGTCGTAGGTAATGAGCCCTTTACCGATAGAAATCTTTAAGTATTGACCATTGAATGCGTTGAATATGCTTTCAGGGATATCGAATATCTGTGCAAATTCATCATATGTAAACAACCCGTAAATGTCAATATCGGCTAAAAACTGATCCTGATCTATCGTCATAGTCGAGCCGTTCACTTCAAAAATATTTATAAGTCCCCTCGTAGCCCCCGGCATAGATAACATACCGTTAACGTAGATACATAAGTGCCCGTAAGTTACGGGACTCCACGCAGTGGTGTATTCCTGCGTAATAACGACGTTCGTAAGTTGAACGGCAGTCCAAATCATATTATTGTTCAAATCGTACGTCTGTTTATTGAACCAATGTCCGATATATTGCGCGGCGTCCTGTCTTAAAAACACATATTCGTTAAGATCAAAGTCCCAAAACGCATGTTCGTCGATGACCCTTACGATAGTACCGTCCGAAAAGTAAAGATTGATAATATCATACTCTGCTAAATCGTCGTGATCTATAAACAGAATAGGTGCGACGTCAAACTGTCCCGTATACATATTCCAAACGAGCAATGTTTCGTTTCCCGTGAGAAGTTCAACCCGTTTTTGAGTGCCGTCGGCAAGAGTAATCAACGAACCTTCGGCGATGCAGGAACTTTCTTCCACCACGAGAGCAAAAGACCCGTCGTTAAGGTAAGGGTTTCCACCGTTGTCGTAATAAATAGTCAACTCACCTGTGATATAACTACGATGCAACGTAAACGTGTAATTGACCGTTTGCGTAGTATAATACCTTCCGTTTATAATCCAATGCAGAAAATTGTATCCGTTGCCAGGATTCCCGTCAAGAATCACTTCCTGACCGCTTGTAATATGAATCGTTCTCGATGGTAGTTCTCCGTCGTCCACGTTAAGCACCGAATAAGTATAGTCAATGGAAATGAGTTCCCAATACGCATATAACGTCCCGTTTCCATAAGTGTTCCAATTTGCAGACGTGCTATACGGTTCCAAATGATAATAATCGTTGAACGTTTGCGTTACAACAGCACCGACGTAACAGATACCCGTGCCGTTCGGTCCCGAATAGTATCCTTTAAATTCGTAATGCGTTCTGTACGGTGCATAATCGACTTCTATATGTTCCCCGTACTGTTATTACTCCAAACAGATGCATCGCTATTTAAACCATGAGTTACAACCGTTATTTGTGGCGTACCCGACATTACGGTATTCGTATTTCTACCCGAAGTACTTGTATCATAGTACACGTATTTTCTGTTGTTGGAAATATTATCTCCGTTATAGTCGTACGTGTTTGTCGCATCATATAATGTTGCATTATCTGGACTACCAGTTATTCCGGTGAAATCCGCAACTGTTCCTTGTGCTATAAAAGTCTTTGAAATCTGTTCGTCAAATATACAAAATATTCCTAAAATAAATAGTAAAATCGTTAGAAAAATCGGACATACTATATGTAACTTTTTATAATTTTTCATATCCTTCTCCTTAAATTAAAATCCATTTAGCATACAGTTTTGTTTCTTGGTAAATCTCTTCTTCGTCGTCCGTGTATTTTACTTCCGGCAAAGTATCCGCATCGAAATCCCATCTATTCATACATTCAGGTTCTTTATACCAACCGTCAAACGCATAACCGTCCCGTTCAGGGTTTTCAGGAATATATGCTATTTTTTCTCCGTAATCGTAATCGTCTATCCAGTAATATCCGTCGTTTTTTGCGTTTTCATAGTTATACATAAACGATACGTTGGCAAAATAATAAATGTCATATTTATTTGTACTGCTCTCATTCGGATTATAATTTTTCCCGGTCAGAAAATATTTATATCTATCGGGAAACGGTAATAATGACTCATATTCATCATTTACCAAAGATGCATCATTTACCAAAATTATTATCTTTTCAATTTGTTTGGCACCACTAAATATCCATTTAGCCAATGGAACATTAAACGGTATGATTACTTTTTTAAGTTTTTCGCTACTAAAGGCAATTCCCCAATTTTTACCGATGGTACCGAGTACTTCCACACGCAAATCATCAATATATTCAGGAACAACAACAACTTCTTTCTGTTCTCCCATTTCGCTTAAACCAACAATTCTTATAAAGGCAACCCTGTCAGTTTCTTCACTGATTGATGTATCGTTTTCATCAGGATATACAACGGTGTACAGAAAATCTCCATAAGTTTTATACACTCTGTGTTTGCACTCGCATCCGCAGAACAGCGGCAAGCACATAAACAACGCCATTCCTATAACAAAAATTTTCTTCCGCATAATTCCTCCTCCTGATCTGATATAAAAACAAAAAGCGCAAACAAAAAAACAATATATTTTTCTATTTGCGCTGAATTAATAAGTTCATTGACGGGCACCCCCCCGTAGACGAAAAGTTAAGTCTTAACTATTTCTTACAAAATAAATTTTATCCATTACTCCTCGGCTGTGCCGCATCTTGTTACGGTTTGATTATACCATACGGAATTTACACTGTCAAGGGCAAATTTAAAATTCTACGTGTCAAAATTTGCATTTTTTTCACGAAATATTCAAGTATTGACCTATTTCCGAATAGATATCGGCGGTTTCCATTATTTTAGAAAGCCTTTTTTGTTTGACTAAATCCACCTGCGTATCTTTGTCGTAAACTTCCATTTCGTTGAGTTTGTCGGCTGAAAGCATATTGATAACGGTTTTCACCTTAGCCCTTTTATCCACGGCGAAACGGTTTACTTGTGCTCCGCGTAAAATTTTTTCTATAACATCAATTAGACCTTTTAGAGTATCTTGATATTGAAATTGAATCAATTTCATCAATAGAAAAGATAATTTGTTTCCCTAAAAATCCACCATCAAATAAAATGCTATTATTAAATACACCAATATAATTCATAGCGACAGAAAACGGACCGTTTTTAAACTGCTTCTGAAATTTTTTAAAATCAATGTACGCCGTCTTTTTCCCAAACTCTCTAATTTCAATGCAGTTTTCGACCGAATTAACATATGATTTAATGTTTAAAACAAGACTAATCGGATCAGATAAAATCGTTTCTTTCCCGTTTTTGTCCAATATGTAAAGTCCATTATCAAAATTGATTTTAACTTCAAATCTGTCAATAAAAATATTAGTTATTTCAGTATCGTGAAACCCATATTTAAATAATTCTTTGAATATTTCATTCATCTTTACATCTCCACCTTTATCCTCTATTATATTAAAATTTGTGGTCCACTCATACCATCTTTAAATACGACTTTTTATTATTTCCTTTATTCGAGCAATTGTTGAATGCCGATTAAATTTAAAAGAATTAAAAATTATATATGGACCGTCGTTATCTGAAAAATAAAAAATAAAATCCGTTTCGTCTTCTTTGATATCGAGTTTTTCATTATATTTTATTACTTCCAAACTGTCCGTTTCGTGATCCATCTTATTAAGAATCTGCGATAGCAAAAAAATTGAAGAACGGAAAATTACTAGTGAAGTGTTTTCATCTTTTTTGATTTGATAAATTTTCTCTTTTAAAATATCGTCTGAAAAATTCATTTTCGAATTGTGTCTATAAGTTAATTTATAGATAAATTCTTGCGAAAAAAGAGCGGAAATTTTTTTGACCAATTCAACGTTTTTCTTATTAAGCAAATCATAGAAATATGGAAATGATATGTATACTCTGCCGTTTCTTTGTTTTTCAACTTGCATTTTTTTTAACATAAACTTTCTCCGAAAAAATTATTATAAATTAAAAACCATTCCTATAACAAAAAGTTTTTTACACATAATTACTCCTATCTGATTTGATATAAAAAGCAAAAAAGCGCAGACGAAAATTTTCGCGTTTCCGTTATTCCGTTACACATTTTTTTCTAAATATTGTTCCATTATATAGTTTTGCCATTTTGTCGCTTCAATCTTCAAACTCCTATCAGAGCGTTTATTAAACTCATAAAAAAACCATTGATAATAAAATGTAAGTGCATACGCCATCCTCGCCTGTATTTGTACGTAAAATTTTTTATCTTCACTTTTCTTACGAGGATATCCCGCTATTTTAATAGACGGCAAAACTCCTTCCTTATAGTAAAAATCCACAACACTATCGTTATCTGTATTGTCTCGTTTTTCAAAATAACTGCAAAAAGCAATATACACGTCACAACGTATAGGGAAATAATACCTTTTACGTAGCCATTCCGCAAATCTTATTACTTCTATTTTTCGTTCCTGTTCTATTCTGTTGTCAAATATAAGACGCAATCCTCTAATCTTGCCGCTATCTTCATAGTATTTCTTGTCTTTAATCTCTATCCACATAGTTAATCCTCCAACCAATTATCAAAAAACAATTTGCTACCAAAAAATAAAAGCAAGAAATATTTTATTGTTTTTTATATGCATATACAGCTAACTTCTCTGTTTCTGGTGTCCAAAAAGAAAAAGTTACTCCGCCGATTTCCACAAGATATTTTACAGACTCCACAGCCGTATACTGTTGTGCGTCCGTATATTTGATAACAATGCAATCTTTATACGTCCCCAAATAATCTAAAATTTTTATATGATCCTGTTCAGTCTTTTTTTTCAGTACTCTAATAATTTTTTCTTCGATTTTTTCATTAAGCGTTTCGGGATCTTTATATTTCGGTACATAATTTTGCCCCATAAGTTCTTCGTTGTTTTTTGTGCCTTGATAATAATACGCTATTGACAACAAATTTTCTTGTGTCAAATATTCTTTTTCGTATGCCTCTTGAAGCCCTATAACTTCGCCATTTTCACTTTCACTACACCCGCAAAACAAACTGAAACCCATAAGAAAAACCATTCCTATAACAAAAAGTTTTTTACGCATAATTACTCCTATCTGATTTGATATAAAAAGCAAAAAAGCGCAGACGAAAATTTTCGCGTTTTCGTTTGCGCCAAGCGTTAATATTCATTTGCGGATACCCCCGTAGACGAAAAGTTAAGTCTTCTTTACTCTATACGCTACGATTATATCTTACTTTTCGGGGATTGTCAATACCGAATTAACTTTTAAGCCGTTACACCGTCGGGGTTAGACGTTTTTTCGGGGGAAACCGCAAGGTATTTGCCTATTTCCGAATATATATCCGCCGCGGAAAGCATTTCCATAAGCCGTTTCTGCCCCACCGTCGCTATTTTGTTCTCGCCGTCGTACACTTCCATTTCGTTGAGTTTGTCGGAGTCTATTAAACCTATCACCGTTTTTATTTCGGTGCGCTTATCCACGGCGAAACGGTTTACTTGTGCTCCGCGTAAGAGTTTGTCGCCGCCGAAAAACGAATAGGCTTTGACGTAGACGTTATCGGCTTTTTTCGTTACCGCGCCCAAAAACGCGAATACCGCGAATATGAGTATCGACACGTTGGGCGTCTTAAAAAGCGTTACCGTAAACGCCGCGAAAAGCAATACCGAAAACGCTATCCCTATAACGCGGCAGATTCGGAAGGCTTTCTTTTCGCCGATTTTCAGACTCATAACGGAAAAAATTATTCTCCCGCCGTCCAAGGGATATATCGGGATAAAGTTGACTGCGGCGAGAACGAAATTCGCTTCCGCGGCGATATCGGTAAAGGCGTAAGTTTCGGGGAATATCCACCAGAACGCCACGAACAAAAACCCTATAAAAAGGTTTGTAACGGGCCCCGCAAGGGCTATTGCCGCTTCGTCTTTAAGCTTTAAGCCCCTTATATTGCCCGTTACCACCGCCCCGAAAGGCATAAGTATTATTTTGTTCAGCCTATACCCCCGCCGCGCCGCCGCAAGCGAGTGCCCGCACTCGTGCACCACGGCGGTAACGGCGTAGATCAAAAATACGAATATCCTGCCCGTTAAGGCGTAATATATTCCGACGAGAAAGAAAAGCGGGTGTATCCCGAACTTTATACCGCCCATAAAACGGCGCCGTTTTCCACCGTGTAATCGGTGATGACCGTTCCGTCGCCCGACTTAAAGCACATTTTGAACTGTTCTTCGACGTAGCCTACGGGAATATTGCCGTAAACCTTGTCGCCCACTTCGGCGTAGGCGTATTTAAGCCCCGAAAACACCGCGACGAAATTGTCGCTTATCTTTATTTCGACGTCGTAAAGCCCGTCTTCCGCTTTACTTAAAGCCGATACCACGCCGTCCACGGGCGCGTACACCGCCCCGCTTCCCGAAGAAGTGAGATAGCCTTCGTCAAGCGAAAACTCGCTCGCGCCGCCGAAGTTTATCACCGGCTTGTAGTCGTCGTAGTTTTTGACTGCCGTTTCCGTCTCGGAAGTCCCGAATATGCTCTTTACGAAGGTGTTTATCGCGCTGTCCGAGTACACGGCGTTGGTTATGAATATCGTCGCCGTGAGAATACCTATAAGTATAAGTTCCGCCGTAACGAGAGAAAAACCCCTGAATCTTTTTTTCTTTTCCGTGCGCACGGTGGCAGAAGACAAAATCTCCGCGCTTTCGGTGATTTCCGCCGTCTCTTCCGTCGGGGTTTCGGAAATCTCCGTTATATCGCCCGTCTCTTGCGAAGCTATCGGCAAAGCGGCGGGATCTTCCGTCCCGTTGACCTTTTCCATAAGCAGTTCTTTTATCTCTTCGGGAGAGGCGCGGCGTTTTCTCTTCGCGCGTTTTTTCTTTACGTGCTTAAAGGTAACGTTTGCCGTTGCTACCGGTATTTCCAGCATTGCGGCGTATTGAAGTTTTTCGTTCATACAAAATTTCTCCTTAACTGTTTCTAAACATTTTATATGCGGGATATTTACCGAATAGAACGCTCCGCAAAGGCAAAATTTGCCTTTGCGGAGCGAAATCGACAAAGTTTACTTTTCGGGGCGGTTTTTATACAAAATCCCCGCGCCGAGTTCGGCGCGGGGACGGTTTAGTTATTTATACTGTTTTTATTTTACTTCTACCGATTTTATCTTTGCGGTGACCTTTCCGTTTATCGCTTTGGGAATATAAACCGTTTTATAATCGAATTCCGTAAGCTGATCCTTTTCCGCTTTGAACACCGTTTCGCCGTTATAGGTATTATCTTCTTCGTCGTAATTTTCGTCGAACACTTCCTTTAACACGGCGTTAAAGGTAAGTCCGTAGTTTTCCGTAGGCTTTTCCGCGTCGTATTCGCCGGTGTAGAATATAACGTAAGACGTATAGTTATCGGAAGAGTTAAGCACGGAAGATATCGCGTCGAACGCCGTGGCGTTTGCGCCGTTATCCAAGTCGAAAGTGGCGAACACGCAGAAATACCCGTCGTAAGCGGAAAGCGCGGAAGTCGGCATAAACAGAGTGCCCCTGCCGCTGTTCATAGCATTACTCGTGGTCTTATAGGCGGAAGTTCCCGCCGAAGCGTAAAAACCGTGCCACATACCGACGGAACCCTTTGCGTTTTTGAGATTAGAACCCGTCGTGCCGTTTCTTTCGAACTCGCCGTAAACTTCTTCGGGCAGTTTGCCGTCTGAAAGGTTCTGCGTTACGGCGTTGCCGTCGAATTTAAGGTCGCCTACCATTATCTGCGCGGAATAGTCGGCAAGTTTATAGAACACCGTGTCGTCGTAATATCCCGCTTTCGCCTTTTCTATGACGTAGTCGACGGTTTTAGGCGCAAGGTGGCGGTATAAACTCACCGTCATGGTAACGTCCTTTTCCGCATAGAACGCGGAATCGGTATAGTTATACACCTGTACGGTTATTTCCAAGGTTTTTATATCTTCGCAGGCGGCGAAAGACGCCGAAACACCTATCACCGTAAGGCAAAGAAAAACATTTAAAACGCGCTTGAACAATTTTTTCATAGAATTCTCCGTATTCGTTTGCATCAAGTAAGATTATAGCGGTAATTTCGCGAAATGTCAATCAAAGAAGATACTTTTAAATAATAAACGCCGTTTTTTGTTCGCCGATACGACAATATGCTTGTAAGTTTGACGAAAAAATGGTAAAATTATAGTTCAAAGGTGAATTATGGCTCTGTTGGAAGTACAAAACGTATCTTATTCCTACGAAAAGAATAAGCCCGTACTTAAAAACGTTTCTTTCCGCGTCGAAGAAGGCGAACACGTCGCCGTTATCGGGCATAACGGCAGCGGAAAATCCACGCTCGCGAAACTCTTAAACGCACTCCTTATCCCCGCGTCCGGCACGGTTACCGTGGACGGATTTTCTTCCGCAGACAAAAAATCGCTGTTCGAGATAAGAAAACGCGTGGGGCTGGTGTTTCAGAACCCCGATAACCAACTCGTCGCCTCCATCGTCGAAGACGACGTGGCTTTCGGACCGGAAAATATCGGCGTAAAAAGAGAAGAAATAAAAGAGCGCATAGATTTCGCGCTTTCCGCCGTGGGTATGCAAGATTTTATAAAGGCTTCGCCCATGCGCCTTTCGGGGGGACAGAAACAAAGGATAGCGATAGCGGGCGTTCTCGCGCTGAAACCCAAAATACTCGTTCTCGACGAGTCCACCGCCATGCTCGACCCCGCGGGAAGAGAAGAGATTGCGGAAGTGGTTAAAACCCTTAAAAAAGACGGCGTTACCGTAATTTCCGTAACGCATTATATGGACGAGGCGATGACCGCCGACAGGATATTCGTTTTAAGTAAAGGCGAAATAATAAAGACGGGCACGCCGAAAGAGATATTTTCGGATAGAGAAACACTTAAAGCGGCGGAACTTTCCGTGCCGCTCGCAACTTCTATCGCCGACAAACTGAAAGAAAACGGCGTTGACTTTAACGGTGACGTGTTCACCGCGGAAGATTTGGGGGCGGCGTTATGCGTATAACAGTAGAGCGTCTTTCCTACCGCTACGGCGAAAAAGATAAAAATCTGACCGTCCCCGCCCTTTGCGACGTTTCCCTCGAAATTAACGAAGGGGATTTTTTCGGCATTATCGGCAAAACCGGCAGCGGAAAGTCCACTTTCGTTCAGCACATAAACGGGCTTATAAAGGTACAGAAAGATTCGGGGAAAGTTACGGTCGGCGACTTCGATCTTACCGATAAAAAATGCGACTACAAGGCGTTGCGTTCCAAAATAGGCATGGTGTTCCAGTACCCCGAATACCAACTCTTTGCCGAAACGGTCAAAGAAGACGTCGGGTTCGGACTTAAAAACTTCCGCCCCGACGTAAAGGAAGAAGAAGCGGAAAGGCTCGTAAAGGAAGCGGTGGAACTGTGCGGACTTAACTACGACGCGATAAAAGACGTTTCTCCCTTCGACCTTTCGGGCGGACAGAAAAGAAGAGTGGCGATAGCGGGCGTTATAGTGTCCAAGCCCGAAGTTTTAGTACTCGACGAACCCGCGGCGGGGCTCGACCCCAAGGGAAAGGAAGAGTTTTTGCAACTTCTCGTAAAGTTTCATAAAACTTTCGCCAAAACGATAATAATAGTTTCACACGATATGGATCTTATCGCCGAATACTGCAACAGAGCGGCGGTATTTAAGGGCGGCAGAATAACCGCCGTGGGAACGCCCAAAGAAATATTTTCCGATTACGAAAACGTTATCGACTGCGGTCTGCAACTTCCCGTTACCGCCGCCGTCGTTAAAACCTTAAAAGAAAAGGGCGTGAATATCGACTGCGACTTTACGGTAAACTCCTTCGTCGCCGCAGTAAAACGCTTTAAAGACGGGGGGGGCTTATGAGAGACGTTTCTTTCGGAAGTTACTACCCCGCGAAATCTTTCGTGCACAATATGGACGCGCGGGCGAAAATACTTATTTCCATCGCCTTTATCGTCGCCGTGTTTTTGGTGAGAAGCTTTCACTTTTTGGGCTTTGCCGCCTGCGCTTTCTTCGTGGTATTATCCGCCGTAACGGCAAGGATACCTTTTTTCAAGGTAATAAAAAGCATAAGGACTATACTCTTTTTTATCGTGCTTTCCGCCGTGTTGCAGGTGCTTTTCAATAAGAACGGCACACCGCTGTGGGAAGGCGGGTTCATAACCGACATAGGGCTTATAAACGCGGGATTTATCGTCGCGAGAATAACGCTTGTGGTTACGGGTGCGTCGCTGCTTACTTTCACCACTACCCCCGTGGAACTTGCCGACGGCATAGAAAGTCTTCTTACCCCCTTAAAACTCATAAAACTGCCCGTTCACGAATTCGCGCTCATTATGAGTATCGCGCTGCGCTTTATCCCTACCCTTATAGACGAGACCGACAGGATAATAAAGGCGCAGAAAGCCCGCGGCGCGGACTTCGAAAGCGGAAATATCTTCAAAAGATTAAAAGCGCTTATTCCGGTACTGATACCGCTTCTTATAAGTTCCTTCCGCCGTGCCGACGAACTCGCCGACGCGATGGACGCAAGGTGCTACGCGGGCAGTAAAAACCGCACCAAGTACAAGAAAATGAAACTTTCCTACCGCGATATAATAGGCGTTATCGTTATCGCGGGGCTTATAACGGGCGTCGTGTTCTTAAATAAATTCTATATCGTTTTGGCGGTGGGCGTATGAGAATAAAACTTACCGTCTCTTACGACGGCACGGATTTTTGCGGCTGGCAGAAACAGAAAAACGGCGTTTCGGTTCAGGAAACTCTGGAAACCGCCCTTAAAACCCTTACGGGGGAAAACGTAAAGGTAACGGGCAGCGGCAGAACCGACGCGGGCGTTCACGCCGCGGGACAGGTCGCGCACTTCGACACCGACTCCCCTATCCCGCCCGAAAAATTCTGTAAAGCCTTGAACTGTATTCTTCCCGACGCCGTAAAGGTGATAAAAAGCGAAAAGGCGGACGAAAATTTCAACGCCGTAAAGAGCGCGAAGGTAAAAACTTACGCTTACCACATATATATTTCCGACGTTGTTCTCCCCTTAAAAGAAAGGTTTGCGGCAATGGTCCCTTATAGACCCGACGTAAAGAAAATGGAAAAGGTGGCAAACGCGATCGTCGGAACGCACGATTTCAAGTGTTTTTCGGCGACGGGCGGCAGCGTTAAAACGACCGTTAGGACGGTGTACTCGATAGATATACTGCCTAACGGTAACGATATAGAGATACTCGTTTCGGGAAACGGATTCTTATACAATACGGTAAGGATAATCGCGGGAACTCTTATCGCCGCAGGGTGCGACAAACTTTCCGAAAAGGACGTCGCCGCGGCGTTTTTATCGCAAAACAGAAAACTTCTCGGAAAGACTATGCCCGCAAAAGGCTTATGCCTTAAAAACGTTAAGTACGAATAAATTTTTTACTAAAAAATTAAAAAAGACTGCCGATTCGGCAGTCTTTTTCAGTATGTTGATTATTATCTTCCGTATTTTTCGCAAAGCGATTTTAACCGTTTTGCCGTTTCTTCCGAAAAATCGTCTTTTTCAAACCGCACCGACCAGTTTTTCTCGGAAACGGTGCCGGGGGCGTTTATCCTGTATTCTTCCCCGAGTCCCAAAACGTCCTGATACGGCATTATAAAGGTATCGGACTTGCCCGCAAAACCCATGGTTATTACAGCCGAAATAATCTCTTCGTCTTTTTCCGCGTTTTTCTCTATACCGAGTTTTTCAAGACTTTCCTTTACGCCCGTTACGAGATTATTCTTATCCCACGCGCTCGCGCCGTCCATATACCCTTTCAGCGTGTTGTTGTCGTGAGTACCCGTGTAGCAGACGGAATTTTCCGTAAGGTTTTCGGGAAGATAAGGATTATCCTTTTCGCCGTTAAATGCAAACACCAACACCTTCATGCCGGGATAGCCCGTGCGCCTTAAAAGGTCTTTCACCCCGTCGTCTATTATCCCAAGGTCTTCTGCTACTATTTTCGCCCCGTCTATTTTTTTCCGTACGGCGGCGAAAAGTTTTTCCGACGGAACTTTCTCCCACTCGCCGTTTTTTGCCGTCTTTTCCCCCGCCTTTACGCTGTAAAACCTGTCGAGCCCCCTGAAATGGTCTATCCTTACCGTGTCGAAAATATCGAGCGCGGCGGAAAGCCGTTTTATCCACCAGTTAAAGCCGTCCCTTTCCAGCGCGGCGTAGTTATAGACGGGATTGCCCCAGAGTTGCCCGTTTTCGGAAAAATAGTCGGGCGGAACGCCCGCCACCCTTTTGGGCAGTAAATTTTCGTCCAGATCGAAATATTCGGGGTTTTTCCAAACGTCCGCAGAATCTTCCGCAACGTACAAAGGAAGATCTCCGAATATCTCTATTCCGTTAAGGTTTGCGTACTTTTTTAAGTCCTTCCACTGCTTTTCCGCTATAAACTGCAAGAAAAGATAAAAGTCTGTATCTTTCCCGTGCGCCTTTTCAAAGGCGGAAATCGCGCTTTCGTCCCTTTCTTTATAGTTCTTGTCCCACTCGTAAAAAGGCTTGTTGCCGCACGCCTTTTTAATGGCGATAAAAAGGGCATAGTCCCGATATTTCCCGCTTTTTTTCCACTCGGTAAACTCTTCCGATTTCGCGTTAAAATTCGAGAACGCCTTTTTCAGTATCGGGTATCTTACGGAATACAAAAACCCGTAGTCTACGTATCTTCCCCTATTAAAAGAACTTTCAAGGTCTTGCTTTTTTATAAGTCCGTCCTTAAATAAACCGTCCAAAGCGATATAATACGGGCTAAAAGACCCCCCGCACACCGAAGAGTAGGGGGAATTGCCGCAACCCGTCTGACAGAGCGGCAGCACCTGCCACACTTTCTGCCCCGCGTCGCGCAAAAAATCTATGAAATTATAAGCCGTTTCCCCGAAATCTCCCGCGCCGAGATCGCTCGGCAAAGAAAACACGGGCATAAGTATTCCGCTTTTTCTCATGACTTTAAAATTATGGGGCGGTATCCGCCGCCCCGTCTTTTAGAAAACTATGTACTGACTTCTTTCAGGTCCTACCGAAACGTATTTTATATTCGCGCCGGTAAGTTCTTCTATCTTTGCTATGTATGAAAGCGCTTCTTTCGGCAGGTCTTCTTTCTTTCTCGCACCGCTTATGTCCTGTTTCCAGCCCTTTACCTTTATATAAACGGGCTTATAGTCCTTTAAGTCCTGCGGGAAAGGAAAATCGCGGGTGGTAACGCCGTCCTTTTCGTAGGCGACGCATATTTCTATCTCGTCCATACCGCTTAAAACGTCAAGTTTGGTGAGCGCTATCTCGTCCGCGCCCTGCATCCTTATACCGTACTTACTCGCAACCGCGTCGAAAGGTCCTACCCTTCTCGGTCTGCCCGTCGCCGCACCGTATTCGCCGCCCGCCTGTCTTAACTTTTCCGCCTTTTCACCGAAATATTCCACGGTGAAAGGTCCTTCGCCCACGCAGGTGGAATACGCTTTCATTATCCCTATCGAAAGGTCGAGTTTGCGGTTCGGAATCCCCGCGCCTATCGGTCCGTAAGCCGCTATCGAGTTGGACGAACTTGTGTACGGGTATATCCCGAAATCTATATCGCGTAAAGCCCCGAGTTGCGCTTCGAACATTATCTTTTTGCCGGCTTTGGCTTCGCCGTCCAAAAAAAGTCCAACGTCGCAGACGAAAGGTCTTACCTTTTCGCCGTAATACTCTAAATGCTCCATTACGTCGGAAACTTTGACGGGTTCGGCGTTATACACGTTGAATATCGTAAGGTTTTCCCACTCCACGATATCGGTTACCCGTTCTTTTAAGGCTTTCATATCGAAAAGTTCGCCCATTCTTATGGACTTTTTCAGATATTTGTCGCCGTAAGACGGCGCGATACCCCTGCGGGTAGAACCGAATTTCTTGTCCGAAAGCCTTGCTTCTTCCAGACAGTCCCGCATAACGTGATAGGGCATACAGATAGCCGCTTCCCTGCTTATTTTGAGATTTTCGGGGGATATCTTTATTCCCGCCGCGGTGAGCCGTCCCATTTCTTCGGTAAGGTGCTTTATGTCCACGACCATACCGTTGCCCATAACGTTCACCACGTTATCGCGAAGAATCCCCGACGGCAAAAGATTCAAGATAAACTTGCCCTTTTCGTTGATGACGGTGTGCCCCGCGTTATTGCCGCCCTGATAGCGGACCACTATATCATAGTCGGAACTTAAAAGGTCCACCATCCTGCCTTTGCCTTCGTCTCCCCAGTTTATCCCCGAGATTGCAGTTAACATATTTTCTCCTACATGTCCTTTAATTTAAGGACAATGGTATTATGACTTATTTCCCGCCTTTTGTCAATAGCGGAAACTTAACAATTTCTTATACCCCGCTACGACGAAAAGCCGCCGTCCACCGTTATCTCCTGCCCCGTTATAAAGCCCGCCTTGTCGCCGACCAAAAACCCGCACAGTTCCGCTACGTCGGAGGGCGTTCCCAGCCGTTTAAGAGGGGTGGCGTCTATAAGCGCGCCTATTTCCGCCTCGTCGAACCGTTTATTCATCTTGGTGTCTATCACCCCGGGGCACACGCAGTTTACGGTTATCCCCGAAGGTCCTAACTCCTTCGCAAGCGAAACGGCGAAGGTTTTTAAGGCGGATTTGGACGCGGAATACACCGATTCCATACTCGCGCCGACCTTGCCCCACACCGAAGTTATAAACACAATCCTGCCGCTTTTCGCCTTTACCATAGGGGGAATAAGTTCTTTCGCTATCGAAAACGCCGATTTTACGTTGACGGCGAAAACGTCGTCCCACTCCTTAACGGAAGTTTCCTGCGCAAGTTTGTAAAGTTCCGTTCCCGCGCAGTGGATAAATACGTCGGCGCGGGGAAAATTGCCGTAAAAATACTCTACCGCAGATTTTACGTCCTTTTCTTGCGTAAGGTCCGCCTTAACGGGGAAAAAATACCCCGCGAACTTTTCTTTCAAGTTTTTCGCCGCGCACTCGTCACTGCGGTATTGCCCGACGACGAAATAACCGTCTTTAATAAGCCTTTCGGTAATTTTTCCGCCTATATCTCCGCACGCGCCGGTAATAAACGCCGTTTTCAAAACCTTTCTCCCGAAAAAATACCTGCAAAAGATTCGCTTTTGCAGGTAGTATATTTTAGCCTTTCACTCTTTCCATGTATTCGCCCGTTCTGGTATCCACTCTTATGAGTTCCCCTTCGTTGACGAACATAGGCACCTGTATCTTCGCGCCGGTCTCTAAAACCGCTTCCTTCGTGGCGTTGGTCGCGGTGTTGCCCTTTATCGAAGGATCGGACTGCACTACCCTTAAAGTAACGAAGTTTTCGCATTCCACCGAAAACGCCGAGCCTTTGTAGAATTTGACCACGACGGGGTCGTTTTCCTTGATATACATAAGCGCGTCTTCCACCTGCTCGTAGTTTAGCGGCGTAAGGTTGTATTCCTGGTCCATAAAGTAGTACAGTTCGCCGTCGTTATAAGAATAGGTCATATTCTTGGTCTCGATATGCGCTTCCTGAACCTTTTCGGTGGGGTTCCACGTTTTTTCGAGTACCGAGCCCGTTACCACGTTTTTCATCTTCGTCCTTACGAAAGCCGCCCCCTTGCCGGGTTTGACGTGCTGAAAATCCACTATCGTGTAGATCTGACTTTCGTACTCGAAAGTAACGCCTTTCCTGAATTCGCCTGCTGATATCATAATGTTTTTCTCCTTATATTTTTGCCTTTATTTTTTCTTTTATTTTATCGGAATTATTTTAAGTTCCTTACTGTCCTTAAAAAGCCTTTCGGTTTTGCCGTTTCTTAACAGACAGGTATCTTCTATCCTTATCCCGTATCTGCCGTTTTTATACACCCCCGGCTCTACGGTAAAGACGGCGTTTTCTTTTAACGTCCCCGTACCCTTGGGCGAAAGATAGGGGCTTTCGTGTATCTCTATCCCTACGCCGTGCCCGAGAGAGTGGGTGAAAAACCCGTCGAGTCCGCGCTCTTTTAAAACGTCCCGCGCTATTTTGTCGGCGAAAACCACGTCCGTTCCCGCAACTATCTCCCTTTCCGCCGTTTCGTTTGCCGAAAGCACGGCGTCGTAATCTTCTGTAAACTCCTTATCGGGAACGCCGAAAAACGCCGTACGGGTTATATCGGAAAGATAGAACCCGACTTTCGCGCCCGTATCTATCAGCACGACGGAGTTTTCTTTAAGCGCGGTATCCCCCGTTTCGTGGTGCGGCACGGCGGCGTTTTCGCCGAACGCCACTATCGTGTCGAAAGACGGTCCGTCCGCCCCCAGTCTTACCATTTCCTTTTCGAGAAGGGCGCAGAGTTCCTTTTCGGTAATGCCCGCTCTCACGTTTTCAAAGGCGTAAGACACCGCCTTTTCGGCGATTGCGCAGGCCTTTTTTATTTCTTCTATCTCTTTTTCGGTCTTTATTTCCCGACTTTCGCGCAGCACGTCGGCGCAGTCAACTACCTTCGCCCCGAAAGTTTCGTATCTTAAAAAGTCTTTTACGGTGGTCGTCCCGTAATCGACGGCAAATTCCTTTATCCCGCAATCTTTAATCGCGGCTTTGATATCTTCTTCCCCGTGAAAGAGTACGGGGGTAAAACCCGTGTTTTTAAGTTTCTTCTCGGCGGCGAAAAAATATCTCGCGTCGGTAAAATACAAGGGGTTTGCGGCGTACAGGATATACCCTTCCGCAATATCCGCGCCCGAAAGATAAAATCGCGTGAGCCTGTCGGTTATAAGATACCCGAAACCGTCTTTTAGCGGTAACTTTTTCATACTCTTATAATTGTACCAAAATTTTGCGCGTTAGTCAATTATTGTAATATATTTTTCGCATAGCCGCTGCGTCTTTATCCTGTGTGCCCGCAGATTCGCATATAACGTAAGGCTCTAATCCGAGTTTTTTTAAAGTAACGGACAGCGGCGCGAATTCCGGTCCGAATTTATCGTCTTTAAAAGTAAGATGTCTTACTTCCCCGCCCGAAGAATATTCTATCTTGGAAAAATGCACGTGAAAGTCTTTCATCTTACCGTATCCCAACTCGGCTATCATAAAGGCAAGCCTTTCTTCGTAGTCTTTTTCCGTCTTCAAAGACCCCTGCTCTCTCGCGTTGACGTGCCCGAAATCCACGCACGGGCAAAGCGCTTTATCTATTTTACAGAATTCCGTTATCTCTTCGACAGTGCCTATCTGCCCTAACTTTCCCATAGTCTCGGGGCAGAACAGCATATCCGAAAGCCCTTCTTTATACGCGGCGTCCATAAGTTTTTTCATACGGACCTTGGTAAGGTCGACGGCGGTTTTCCTTTCGGCTTTTCCCTGACTTGCGGGGTGAAACACCACACGTCTGCCGCCCATAAGCCTTAACTTCTTGGCGGAATTTATGACGTACGAAACCGACTTTTCCGCCATCTCGTCGTCGGGGTTGGCGAAATTGACGTAATACGGTGCGTGAACGCTTATCTCCACTCCGGCGGCGGAAAACGCCCGCGCGATACTTACCGCCTTGTCGTCGCTTAAATTAACGCCCCTGCCGAAAGAATACTCGAAACAATCGAGCCCCATATTCTTTACCCACGCCGCGGAATCTTCGGTTTTTTGGTATCCCGCCGCCTTAAAATCGTCGGAATTACCGCTCGGTCCGAATTTTATCAACTTAATTTCTCCGTTATCTCAACGTCTTTTTTTATCCGTTCCGACAGTTCTTTTTCGCCCGAAAACTTTGCCGTTTCCCTTAAAAACCCGTCGAAGGACACCGTTATTTCCTTTCCGTACGCGTCGCCCGCGTAGCCTATTATATACGCTTCCAAAGACGGCGTATCTATCCCGAAAGTGGGCTTTTCGCCGTAATTTATAACGGCTTTGTACTCTTTCCCGTCGATTTGCGCCCTGCCGCGGTAAACACCCTTTTTAACGTACTGCTTTTGTGGATCCGTTTCTATATTCGCGGTGGGAAAACCCAAGATCCGCCCTTCTTTTCTTCCCGCGACGACTCTTCCCGTCGCGGAAAAGTTCCGTCCCAAAAGTTCGTTCGCGGCGTCGATATCTCCCGCCGCCAAAAGCGTTTTTATGCGGGACGTGGATACTTTTTCGCCGCCCGACGTAACGTCGTCAACTATTATAGCGCCGATTCTGCGGCTTTCGGCGAATTTCTTTACGTCGTAAGCGCTGCCCGAGCCGTTTCTCCCGAAACGGTAGTCTTTGCCGCACACGAAACAGGAAACGTCGAATTTTTCCGCAACGAAACGCAAAAATCCGTCCTTATCGGTGGATAAAAACTCTTTCGTTACCGGCGCGAACCAGACGTTTTCAACTCCCGCCTGCCTTAATATCTCTTCCCTTTCTTTCGCGCCGTAAACGTACTTTTCGTTTTTGCCGAAAAGTTCCGCTTTAAGATTGCCCTTAAAGGTGAATACCGTAACCGCGGCGTTTTGCGCTACCGAAAACGCCGTTTCTATCACCTTTCTGTGTCCTATATGCACGCTGTCGAAATATCCCAGCGCGAGAACGGTTTTAAGTCGGTTTGCCATAACTACCTTATATAGGCTTTTATGCGAAGTTTCCCTTCCTTCGCTTCGCCTATCCCCAAAAATCCGTCTTGTACGTAAACTCTGTACACGCCGTCCTTATAGCCGTAGTCTTCGTATACTCCGTCGAATATCTTTTTAGCCCTGTTTTCGGGAATAAAAAGTTTTTCGTAGTCCACCGCAAAGTCGGCGGGAATAACGTATTTTTCGGGTTCTTCGCTACTTAAAAACTCTTCGAAAGAAACGGCGGAGGCAAGGTCGAATTTTCCGCTTTTCTCCCGCACCAGCGAAGACATAACGGCAAGGCTATTTAAACCTTCGCCCAT
>JAEEGH010002621.1_pt1 | contig 48323 bp, 28 predicted proteins | sample 9134181 | NCBI WGS metagenome assembly JAEEGH01 (sample SAMN16246544, study PRJNA631951) | gut metagenome | biome: gut microbiome; feature: rumen; material: DP-attached | host: Bos | place: Iran: Karaj | collected 2018-10
TAAAATTATATTATTATGCGTAAAATCTTTACTTTAGCATTCCTTATGGGAATCTTCGGTCTGTTTACGACCAATTTGTTTGCACAACAAGATGCCACTATCGATCCTGCCGATATCCAATACTGGATTGGCGAGGGCGAAAACGAGGTTGTGGTTGCCATCAGCTGGTGCAGCTACACGGAAACCGCTTTGGCGTGGGGCTATCGTTTCGACGGTGAAGCCACCGTATTCCAAGCACTCACTGATATCGCTACTGCCGATAGCCGCCTGACGGTGATTGGTTCCGCTCCCACTAACATCACCTACGTGGATGACGTTTACAACCTGACAATGTGCCCCAACCCGGATGCACAGTGGGGTGATCCTGATTACGATGTGCCCATGCATAGCGTGAATGGCTTGATGGGTCAGAACATGATGGCTGCCGAACCGATTTATAACAACGATTTCGTGAAGATTGGTGGCGTTGCTTGCGGCATCATGTCAGCCGACTGGAGCGCCATTTCTTGGACTACTGAAATCATGCCTGCCACTGACCCGAATGCAGGTGGAGAGGTAGAAGATGCAATCATCAATCCTGAAGACATCCTCTATTGGATTGGCGAAGGCGAAAACAAAGTCGTGGTTGCCATCAGCTGGTGCAGCTACAGCGAAACTGCCTTGGCTTGGGGCTATCGCTTCGATGGCGAGGCCACGGTTTTCCAAGCACTTACTGGTATTGCCGCTGTCGACGACCGCTTGACGGTTATCGGTGATGCTCCTAGTAACATCACCTACGTGGACGACAATTACAACCTGACGATGTGCCCCAACCCGGATGCACAATGGGGCGATCCTGATTATGATGTGCCCATGCATAGCGTGAATGGAATGATGGGTATGAACATGATGGCTGCCGAGCCCATCCACAATGATGACTTCATTAAGATTGGTGGCGTTGCCTGCGGTATCATGTCAGCCGACTGGACCACCATTTCTTGGGAAACACCTATCGAGCCCGCCAGCATTTATACTGGCTTGAATGACAACCAAGTCAAGACTTTGTCGGTTTATCCGAATCCCGCTGTCGACGAGGCCTATGTGACCCTCGAAAACGCTGGCGTCAATGAGGTGGCCGTTTACGACGTTCAAGGCCGTCTCGTTAGCAAGGAGAGCGTTAACGTTGAAGCAGGCGAGCAAGTCCGCATTAGCACCGCGACGTTGAATGCAGGCGTGTATTTCGTCACCGTGAGCAACGACAGCGCTGTGCGTACTGCAAAACTGTTGGTTAAATAATTGAAAATAGACTATGAGTCGGCCCTTCGACAGGCTCAGGGACCTTTGTTTTTACTGAAGCATAAGGGTGCCTGAGCCTGTCGAAGGCCCCGATAGCTTAGGCTAAAAGCTCTAATCTATGAGATATAGATACGTTGTTATAACTTGGTTAATGGCTTTGGTACCGGTCACGCTGTGGGCACAGTTTGCACCTGCGCAAGACAAACCCGGCACAACAGCCATGCACGCCGACTCGTCAGCATTCGTGGCCTGGGCTACGGGCTGTGCTGTCGAGCGCGGCCCGATGCGCATCGACAAGCCTGAAAACGGCCTTGCATCCTATGGCGCGGATTCGCTTGCCTTGGGCGTACCAGGAGGTACATTCGATGTGGTGAGTCTTGGTGACGGTGGCGTGGCCACATTGACTTTCGACTCGCCGATTTTCAATGGAAAAGGTCCGGATTTCGCAGTATTCGAGAACGGTTTCGCCAACGCGCAAAATCCAGATACATGGGCACTTGAGCTTGGCTTCGTGGAGGTCAGCTCCGATGGCGTGAATTATTTCCGTTTTCCTGCTATCACTTATGTCCAGACGGAAAACCAACTCGGCAATGGAGGCTCCATCGACCCGGCACAGCTCCATAATTTCGCCAGCAAATACGGCGCGTTTTACGGGACGCCGTTCGATTTGGACGAGGTGGAGGACAACGCTTTGCTCGACAAAAACCGAGTCACCCATATCCGCATCGTCGACGTGGTGGGCTGCATCAAACCTGAGTATGCTACCTACGACGCTGAAGGCCATATCGTCAACGACCCGTGGCCCACTGCATTCGCTTCCAGTGGCTTCGACCTTGATGCCGTTGGCGTGATTCACGACTTGGCACATTTTGCTGTGTCGGAAAACGGGGAAGAGGTCATTTCTTTGTATCCCAATCCCGTCAAGGACAGACTGACGGTGCAAGCCGAAAACCTGCAATCGATTGAGGTCTTTAATCTTGTAGGACAATTGGTTATGACGTCTGACCAGCCTATCTTCGACATGAACGACTTGAATCAAGGTGTCTATTTTGTCCGCGTCAAGGCTGATGGGATGATTGTTACGAAACGTGTTGTTAAACAATAAATTAGTACGATGACCAATGACAATGACCGCTTCATAATTATTGTGAACTTTTCCTATTTCAAAATGCGGTCATAGTCATTGTCAATAGTCATAGTCAAAACACAAACTAAGATGAAAAAAGTAAATTTGTTTCTAGTTTCCATCATTGCGGCCTTGTTGTTCGCCTGCAAGCCTGAACAGCCGGTTAATCCAGACACTTTTATTGTGGGTTCGGGGGTGTTGGTGCTCAACGAAGGCAACTACCAATTCTCCAACGCCTCGCTGACGTATTACAACCCTGATGCTGACACAACGGTCAACAACCTCTTCTATAGGGTAAACAATGCCCCTCTTGGCGATGTCGCTGAGAGCATGGCTTTGGTTGATGGCAAACTCTACATTGTGGTCAACAATAGCAACCTAATTTATAAGGTGGATGCCAATACCATGGTGTGCGACACCACAAAGCCTTTCAAGCTGAGCGACTTCTACTCGCCGCGTGAGATTCAGTTTGTCGCGCCCAACAAGGCCTACGTGAGCGACTTGTATGGCACCCAGCTGTGGATTATCAACCCTCAGGACATGAGTCATTCGGGTTCCATCGAGATGGGCAAGTCGACCGAAAAGATGGTGCTTGTAGGTAATGAATTGTATCTCAGCAACTGGTCGAATACCTTCGTCACGGGCATGGAGAAAAACACCGTTCAGGTCGTCGATGTCAACAACGACGTGAAGGTGGCCGAAATCCAGGTAGGGAAGGAGCCCAACACGATGGCGGTCGACAAGAACGACCATGTGTGGGTGCTTTGCGAAGGTGCTACATGGGAAGAAGATGGTGAAAATCCTAGTCTTTGGGAAATCAATCCCTTGCTGAAGACTGCTGAGAGACGTTATGAGTTTGATGGCACGGCCATGGTGCTGAGAGCCAATCCTTCGGGAGACCAACTTTATGTGATTTATAACAATGAAGTGCGCCGTTTCGACATCGCGACGCTGACTTTGTCGGAGACTTTCCGCATCGTCGCTGAGCCACAAGGCATGTTCTATAACATGGCCATTGAGCCTGAGACGGGCGACATCTATGTGACCGACGCCAAAAACTACATGATGAACGGCACCGTGTATCGTTATTCCAACGATGGTGTGCTGCTCAGTTCGTTCGAGGCGGGTGTCATTCCCAGTGCAATGTTGTTTAAATAATTGATATTCTTTTAGGGGATGGCAAATCCCCAACTCAGTTCGGGCGGATTTCAAATCCGCCCGAACTTTCTAAAAACAGACGACAATTCAACAATTGACTACGTCGAATTATCATTTCAACATTTCAACAATTCAACAATCAACAATCAACAATGACAAAAACCTGTCCCCGCTGCGGAAAAACCTTCGAATGCGTACATTCCATCGACTGCTGGTGCGTCAAGGTGAAGCTCACCGATGCCACCAAAGCCTATCTGAAAGAACATTACAGCGATTGTCTGTGCAAAGACTGTTTGGAGGAAATCAATGGAAAGTAATATGTCTCACGCAGAATGCGCTGAATTATGGGAAGCGCGAAGCGACACAAATTTGGCTGCCGGTAGGTTTCTGCGTATTCTGCGAATTCTGCGTGCAAATCTGCCCCGTACTTTGCTCGTTCTATGCGCGATAGTGTTTTTTGAGTTTGCAGCTTGTACTCCTAAAAGCACCCATTCTCCCGAAAAGACGCAAGGCGAAAATCTGATGCACTACGCCCGAAACATCGTGGTGTATGAGAAAGACTACGGCTATCGCGCCGAGGTGATTTGCCCCTGGGACACCACACTTTCTTTAGGCTCGTTTGCCTTCGTCAAGGACACGACAAAGGCCGTCGACGAGGATGTGAAGGGTGTTCTGAAAGTTCCGGTTAACTCGGTGATTTCGTTCTCCGCCACACAATGGTCGGTGTTCATGCGCTTGGGTGAGATCGACCGCGTGAAAGGCATCCTCGAAGGCCGTTTTGTGACCGACACGACCATGCGTTCGTTGTTGGCACAGCAGAAGGTCTACGACATCGGCACCGAAGCCGCTGCCGACATCGAGCGGATGATACAACTGCAGCCTGACGCCTTGCTGTATTCGCCTTATTTCGACGGCAACCAAGGTGGCTTGAATGTCACGGGAGCGGTGCTGTTCCCCTTTGCGGATTATATGGAAAATACGCCTTTGGGTCGCGCCGAGTGGATTCGTGTCATCGGCATGATGACGGGCTGCGAGGACAAAGCCAACGCATGGTTTGACGACATTGAAAGACGCTATAACGCTCTTTCTGGCCTTTGCGCCCATGTTGAGCACCGTCCTACGGTCTTCTCCGACTTGGCCTTCAACGGGCAGTGGTATGTGGCTGGAGGCAGAAGTTATATCGCCAAACTCTTCGCCGATGCCGGTGCCGACTATATCTGGAAGGACAACCCCTCGACCGCCAGCGTTCCCATGGATGCCGAAACGATTTTGGCCAAGGCGCAAAAGGCTGATTTTTGGCGCGTCATCAACTCCAATCCGTTCCCGATGACCTACGAATCGTTAGCCAAGGAAAGCCCGGTCTATCCGCTTTTCGATGCCTTCAAAAACCATCAAATCATCGTCTGCGACATCCTCTCGACGGGTTATTTCGAGCAGTCGCAGTGCGAGCCCGACCTGCTGCTGGCCGATTTCATCTATTTCTTCCACCCCGAGTTGCTGACAGGGGAGTGGGAGAGGTATTTGCCGAAGTATTATCATTTGGTGGAGGAGTGATTACCTCCTAAACGGGCAATCCATTGAGCAGCCCGAACAGCCACTTTTTTTATTTTCACCACACGAGCATTTGCCCTTTCCCATCCGCAGGAAGTGGATGGCAGCAACGACCATTGCCAAAACGACTAGCAACACTATGGCGGTAGGCAGGTTCATGCGATGACGGCATTAGCAATGAGATAGGCAAACCAGGCGCAAAGCCAAGCTACGACGCATTGGAAGGCGATGATGAAGAGCATCCACTTGCTGCCTAACTCGCGGCGAATGGCGGCCACGGCTGCCACACAAGGCGTGTAGAGCAGGCAGAACACCAGCATGAAGATGCTCGTTATGGTGGTGAATAGTAGTAGCGATTAATACACAAAAACACAAAACACTGACAAAAAATGATACTATCTATAAAAAAATCACTAATTTTGCAATCCAAAACGTACTCTAAACAAAATAGCTATGTGTAAAAATGTACTGAGAATAATGATGGCGTCGCTTTTATTTGTATTGTCGGCGTCGTTTGTGAACGCCCAAGTTAAGGTGGGTGACATCCTTTGCGAAGGAAATCGTGTGGTTAGCCCCTTATTGGCTGGTAACGATGCAATTGCGGTTGTCTTTTACGTGGACGCCTCTGGGCAACACGGTTGGGCTTTGGCTTTGCATGACAGCGGCCATTACGCTTGGGGTCCCAACTCCTACAACAGCCCATTACGGGATTGTACGCAACTATCCAACGCGACAAAAGATCTCGACGGGTACAAGAACACGGGCATCATTCTCAAGGATGATAGTCATGAACATCCAGCATTTGATGTCTTGGATTATGAAAACGGTTGGTATATTCCCGCCATCGGGCAGCTGAAGCGCCTCTACAACAAACTTGATAAGGTGAACGAAAGCCTTTCTGCTGTTGGCGGCGATGAATTCCCATCAGATCCGAATTGGGAGTGCTGGTCGTCCACCGAGTATAATGTTGCCAGTGCATGGTTTATGAATGCTTCGGGCAAGCTGTGTTGCAAGGATACCACTTTCAATGGCACCAAGGATTCAAGACGCGTGGTCCGTGGCGTGATCAATTTCTGATTTTTGAAACTTTAAAACAAAGCCTGTTTCGCAAATGAAACGGGCTTTGTTTTTATGCATAGTCAGCGCCCTTTCAACGGACATTCAGCCGAACATGAAGCGCATTTGCCATTCATCGTTTTCTTGCCATTTTCGCCACACGAGCATTTGCCCTTTCCCATCCGCAGGAAGTGGATGGCAGCAACGACCATTGCCAAAACGACAAGCAACACTATGGCGGTAGGCAGGTTCATACGATGACGGCGTTAGCAATGAGATAGGCGAACCAGGCGCAAAGCCAGGCTACGATACATTGGAAGGCGATGATGAAGAGCATCCACTTGCTGCCCAACTCGCGACGGATGGCGGCCATGGCTGCCACACAAGGCGTGTAGAGCAGGCAGAAGACCAGCATGGAGATGCTCGTTACGGTGGTAAATAGCGGCATGGCGTTGAGCACTTCCAAAGTGGCCACCACGCTTTCCTTGGCCATGAAGCCACTCACTAAGGCGGTGACGATTTGCCATTCGCCCAAGCCGATGGGGCGGAACACGGGAGCAATCCAGCCGGCCACGGTCGCCAACATGCTACCTTCGCCGTTTTCGACCATGGTGAAGTGGAAGTCGAAGGTCTGAAGGAGCCATATCACCAACGAGGCAATGAAAATCACGGTGAAGGCACGTTGCAGAAAGTCTTTGGTCTTGTCCCAAAGCAGGTGCGCCACGTTCTTCATGCCTGGCATACGGTAGTTGGGCAGCTCCATCACGAAAGGTGCCACGTCACCCTTGTCGCCGAACCACTTGGTAAACAGCGCAGTGACGATGCCGACGATGATGCCTAACAGGTAAAGGCAAATCAAGACCACGCCGCCATGATGCGGGAAAAACATGCTCGTGAAGAAGGCGTAAATCGGAATCTTGGCCGAACAGCTCATGAATGGCGTGAGCAATATGGTGCGCCAACGGTCGTGTGTGGAGTGTAGTGTACGTGTCGACATCACGGCGGGTACCGTACAGCCAAAGCCGATGAGCATGGGCACGATGCTGTGACCGGTAAGGCCAAGCTTACGCAAGAAGCTGTCGCTGACGAAGGCCACACGAGCCATATAACCACTATCCTCAAGAATGCTGAGGAAGAAGAACAGCAGGATGATGATGGGTACGAAACTTAACACGCTGCCTACACCGCCAAAGATGCCGTCGACCACTAAGGATTGTACGGCGGGACTGACGTTCCACCGCGCCAAGGCGTCGCCGCAAACACCGCCGAGCCATGAGATGCCTTGGTCGAGCCAGTCTTGAAGCGGTGCGCCGAGGGCGTCGATGCTGAGCCAGATGATGCCTATCATCACAAGGATAAAAATCGGGATGGAGGTCCATTTGCCGGTGAGGATGCGGTCGATGCGGCGGCTGCGTTGGTATTCCTTGCTTTCCTTGGGCTTTACCACGGTCTTGTCGCACAGCCTTTTAATAAAGGCGAAACGCATCTCGGCCATGGCAGCAGCACGGTCGAGGCCACGTTCCTCTTCCATCTGGAGAATGAGGTGTTCCAAGGTTTCCTTTTCGTTTTGCGAGAGTTGCAAGGCTTCGAGGACGATGGAGTCGCCTTCGATGAGTTTGGAGGCGGCGAAGCGCACGGGAATGTCGGCACGCTGGGCATGGTCCTCGATGAGGTGCATGATGCTATGTAGGCAACGGTGAACGGCACCGCCATGGTCGTCCTTGTCGCAAAAGTCCTGCCTCACAGGGGCTTCTTGGTATTTCGCAATGTGGATGGCATGGTCGACCAACTCGTTGATACCTTCGTTTTTTGCAGCGGAGATGGGCACCACGGGCAATCCGAGAATCTGTTCCATCTCGTTTACGAGGATGCTACCGCCATTGTTACGTACTTCGTCCATCATGTTGAGTGCCAATACCATAGGTGTACCTAATTCCATGAGTTGCATGGTGAGGTAAAGGTTGCGCTCGATGTTGTTGGCATCCACGATGTTGATGATGCCTTTGGGTTTTTCTTGAAGGATGAACTCGCGCGACACAATCTCTTCCGAGGTGTAAGGCGAAAGCGAGTAGATGCCCGGCAAGTCGGTGACGGAGGTCTCAGGATGCCCTTTGATGACGCCGTCCTTGCGGTCGACGGTGACGCCGGGGAAGTTGCCCACATGCTGGTTGGCGCCCGTCAACTGGTTGAAAAGGGTGGTCTTGCCGCAGTTCTGCTGTCCGGCAAGGGCAAAGGTCAGCGTGGTGCCTTTGGGTAGCGGCGTTTCGTGGGTCTTGTCGTGGTAGATGCCTTCCTCACCCAAGCCTGGGTGGGCGTTGTGGTCGGGTAGGGAGGTGATATACAGGTGGTCGTTGTCCTTAGGGTTAGAGTCCTCATTACCGTCAGAAGGGCTGCATGGCTCCACTTCAATCAAGGCGGCATCGGCTTTGCGCAAGGTGAGGGCATAGCCGTGGATCATCACTTCCATGGGGTCGCCCAATGGGGCGTATTTCACAAGTTTGATGGTAGCATCGGGGATGAGGCCCATGTCCAAGAAATGCTGGCGGCGTTGGCCTTCACCATTGACGGCCTTGATGCGGGCGGATTGACCGATGACTAATTTATCGAGCGTTATCATTTGATACTTCTGTTTGAATGTGCAAAAATACAAAGACATTCCATACGCTCTAATCCTCATTAATAATACTTTTTTCAGAAAACACTCATCATTTGTAGGGAAAGGAATGGTTTTTGTGGTATTTTTGTTTTTAGAGTTTCCCCTTTGGGGAATGGAGTTAGGGTGCGAAATGATAAAGCGGCGGCTTGAGATTTTGCTGATCATTAAACTACTTTTGCCGCCGCAGTTTAATAAAAAAAAGCAACTCCATTCCCGATGGGAATCTCCAAATAATCAGCATCAACTATCAATAATAAATACCATGAAAAGAATTATCATTATCGCATTATTCGCACTCATGACTCTGCCTATGCTGGCGCAGTCGAACGACAAGAAACCAGGCATCAACAAGGAGAATTGCACCTTTACCACCAAGGATGGCAAGACCTTCAACCTATACGGCAAGGTGAAAATCGTTGAGCATTTCCCTGACATCAAAGTGCAGCTCGTGAATTCATTCGAGGATTTGGACGTGAAGCTCGTGGAGAGTTTTCCAGACCAATGCGGGAAAGTCAAGTTGGTGGAGTCGTTCCCCGACGTGAAGGTGCAAATTGTGGAGCACTTTCCGGACATTAAGGTGAAGATTGTGGAGTCGTTTCCGGGAGTGAGGAAATAGTTTAGAGTTTAGAGTTTAGAGTTTAGAGATGTTGGTTTGTCGCGGGTGATGAACCGAACGGTGACATGAGGTGTTTTCTTTTCCTCGGTTTTTAAGTTGCAGGTGAATGAAACCTCAGAGTTGCCTTCGTTCAAGAAGATGATTCCTTGCGTTTCTATCTCTTTGATTTTGTTGTAATTCGAGTCGGTGATATAGGCTTTTCCATCGAAATCGTAGAATAGGAATTGCCCAGCTTTGAGGGTGTAGGGAAAACGTAAGGTGTCGTTCGGTGTCTCCAGGTACAAATCGTTGATGCTACCTTTGCCTTCCACGGCGATGCAGAGTGCCATAGGGCTCGTATAAGGACTGTTCCACTGCCAGCTGTCTTCTTTGAAATTGCAGAAATAACGCCTCGAAATGTGCTGGGAATAAAGGAAATAGGTGGTGTCGTCCACTTTTTCGATGTGCCAGTTTCCGTATGGGTCTTTGAAGGTTTCTTTTTGCGCTTCGGTGAAGGCATTGGACAAGCGAAGGGTCTCCCAATCGTTGATAGTGTTCAGCATTTCATCGGTCAAACCGTGGGCACGCATGGTTTCAGCACTGAAGTCGAGGCCGAAACCCGCATCGAAGGCGGCGGCTTTGGAGAGGAACCATTCTAATTCTTCCTTTGTGGTGGCCTTCCGGTTTTTGTCGGCAAGGCGGATTTGGAAGTTGCCTATCATCCACGGTATGAGATTCTTGCGGTAGAAATCCTGCCTTTCGGCAAGCGTTTCCACGATTTTGGTTCGCATTGACTCGTTCCAAAGTTGGTTTTCGTTGATGCGGTTGAGGTAACGCTGCGAATTTGGTGTAAGCAAGTCGCCTTGCAAGAGTTTGTCGGGGTTGTATTTGCGCATCGTGTCGAGGAAATGGTCGATGGCGGTGTCACCTTGCTCGTTGTAGCCGTAGCTTTTCAAGTCGTTGAAAATCAGCAAAGGAAAATCAATCTTTGCGCATTTCTTGGCTTCGGATTGAGCCATTTGGTTTTGCGTTTCAAAATCGGGGAGGAGGGTGCGCTCGGGCGTGTCCCAAAGCTTGTAAACGATGGCGTTTTTGGCGTGGGCGGAAATCTTGGTACCGAAGGCGCCTCGGGTGCAGTTGTAAAAGAGGTGGATGTCGCCCGTCTTTTCCGTGCTGCGATAGGTGATAAGTTCGTTGTCGATTTGCAGCACGTTGATGAAGGAGGGCTGGTCGAACAGCTCGGAATAATACACGGCAAATTCGGTTTGTTTGTCGTCAATGGGCAGCTGAAGTTGCAGCACACCTTGTTTCAGCAAGTGTTTCGAAGGCTTTGGGGTGATGAGTTTGCTGTCGGTCGGGATGCGGTTGGCAGTCACCGAAAGACCCAAGTCCAAACCTGCCTGACGGCATTTTTCTTTCAGAAATGCGGTGTCTTTAGGGTTGTAATCCGCTATCAAATAGGATTTTGTGATTGTTGGAAGCCATAATGATTCCTGTGCGAACGAAACTATTCCACACAACAGTAACAAAACGATGGCCAAAATCCTTTTCATCAGTCGATTCCTCTCAAGTCTTTGTAAAGTTGTACGGCGTAAAGGTCGGTCATGTTGGAGATGAAGTCGATGACGGATTGGAGCTTGGTATAGGTGTCGTCGGTTTCCACCTTGAACTGCTCTGGGATGAGCGAAAGCAACTTCTTGTTATAAGGCGTGTTAGGATTGAGTACGGCATCTGTGAAGTCCTCCATCAGCGTTCCGATAACGTTGAAGCCTGTCAGTTCGATCTTCACCACCGAAGGATGGCGGTAGATGCTTTTCACCGACTCCTCTCGGCATAGGTCGAGGGCTTTTTTCTCAAACTCAGGCAGATGCGAAATCAAACTCTTCTCGAAGCGGCCTTCCATGATGGCGTCGTAGTTTTTGACAAAGATGTCGCTGGCCAGGTTCACCAACTTGTTGATGAGCATGGCGCGTAGGAAGGCCATCCGCTCGTTGACGTCGGTCACGTCTTGGTAGACCTCTTCCTTGTGCTTGAAAAACGCCTTGTCTTTGTTCTCGTCGAAAAACGAAATGAAGCAGTTTTCGATGGCCTCAGTGCTGATGATGCCGCGTTTGTGGGCGTCTTCCATGTCGAGGACAAGGTAGCAGATGTCGTCGGAGGCTTCCATCATGTAAGATAGCGGGTGGCGGGCGTAGACCAAATGCTCATCGTCTAAGCGTGGAATGCCACATTCTTCGACGACTTCCTTAAAGGCTTCAATTTCAGAGTAAAAGACATTGTATTTCTTGCGGTTGCCTTTGTTGTAGGAAGGGTAGGGGTATTTCAGTAAGGTGGCCAAAGTGGCGGATGTCAGCGAGAAGCCACCGGCGCGGCGACCCGTGAACTGGTGCGTCAGCTGGCGGAAGGCGTTGGCGTTGCCCTCGAAGGCGATGAGGTCGCTCCATTGCTCAGGCAGAACGAGATTTTCCAATTCCTTGCCTTTGCCGTCCTTGAAGAAGCTGCTGATGGTGTCCTCACCCGAATGACCGAAAGGCGGATTGCCGAGGTCGTGGGCGAGACAAGCCGAGGCCACGATGGTCTCGATGTCGGACTGATGCTCTTTCAGTTCAGGATGTTTCTTGGCGAGTTTTTCTACCGTTCGGCAGGCGATGGAACGTCCAACGCTGGCTACTTCAAGGCTATGGGTCAAGCGGTTGTGAACCATTTGTGCGCCAGGCAAGGGAAACACCTGCGTCTTGTTTTGCAGCCTGCGGAAAGGACTGCTGAAGATAATGCGGTCGTAGTCGCGCTGGAACGAGCTGCGGATGTCGGCGCTCTTGTGCGGTTGCGCGTAACGTTTGTTGGAGAGTAGGTCGGGCCAGGTCATCATAATGCTTAAATCATTTTCCAACCCTCAATCCGACGTGTAGCAGAGGAGAAGTTAACGCCGATTTTGTAAAGTTTGCGTGAATCCATTTCATAAGGCTTGGCATATTGCTTTTCCTCGATTTGCGCCAAAGCCTCATCCGCCGACTTGTCAATCTTGAATTCAAAGATGTAGATGTAGTCTTTCGTTTGCACAAGCATATCCATACGACCGTCGCTGGTGTGGCGTTCCACATCGACATAGAAGCCTAGCATCTTGAATACCACATAGACAACGTTGTGGAAATAGAGTTCCGCATCGCCTGCAATCTGGTAATGCTGGTCGGCAAACATGGAATCGAGGCGCGACATGAACTTTTCGGGTTGGCCAGCTTCAATTTCGAGGACGAAGTTCTTGATGAAGCAAGCCGATTGCTCGATCCTGATTGGGGCATAGTACCTGAACAGGAACCTTGCGAATCCACGTTCCACCTCGCCATTGGGGAAGCCCAATTGATAGGTCATAAAACGGGGATTGTAGTTTTTGATGGTCAGGTAACCGCTTTGGTAGAGGAGTGGCAAGGGATTTGTGTCGATGGCATCGAGGCTGCCTAAAAGGTCAGCCGTGACTTCCTCGTGGGTCATGTTTTCCAATTCGTAGTTGGTATGTTTCAGGGTTTCGACCAAGAAAGTAGGAGTGCCGGTTTCGAACCAATAATCCTTGAACTCCATTTTTTGCAGGGCGCTCAGCAAACTGAAGGGGTTATATACCCCAACGGAATCTTCCCTGAAGTGATAGCCGTCATAGTTTTCTTTCAATTTGCAGTAGCAGGTTTCTTTGTCTATGCCTCGTTTCAAGGCCATTTTTTCCACATCATCGTCAAAAATGGCTCGGATTTCTTGTTCGGTGATACCACAAATTTCAACAAAACGCTCGTCTAATGAAATATCGTTCAAGTTGTTCAAGTCACTGAATACACTTACTTTGGAGAACTTCGTCACACCAGTAAAGAAAGCCATCTGGATATAGCCATCCATTGTTTTGGCCACACCGTAAACCGATTTCAGCGTGGCTCGGTATTCGTCTTGAAGTGCCTTGTTTCCAATGGCTTGCAGCAGCGGCTTGTCGTACTCATCGACCAAAATGACCACTTTTTGCCCTGTCTGTTCGTAAGCACGCCGGATGATGACTTTGAAACGCTCAGACAATGACAGTCCGTTTGGAGTTGTTCCATAAGTCTCTTCAAAATAACGGAAATGGCCGTCGAGAATGGATTCAAGTGCTTCGGAATCGGTATATCTCGCAGCATTCAAATCCAAATGCAGTACAGGATAAACTTTCCAGTCCTTCTCCAACTGCTCCAATGCCAAACCTTTGAAGAGTTCCTTCTTCCCTTGATAATAGGCTTCGAGGGTGGAAAGGAACAGACTTTTCCCGAAGCGGCGTGGACGGCTGAGGAAGTAGTATTTCCCGCTTTGTGCCAATTCATACACAAAGGCTGTCTTGTCCACATAAACATAGCCGTCTTCGCGAAGCCCTTGGAAATTCTGCAAGCCAATAGGATATTTAGTCATAACGCCCTAATCTTGTATTCTGTCCGCAAAATTACAAAAAAACATTAAACTTGGCAGGTTGCTTTGTTTTTTCTTATTTTTGCAACAATAAAACGCAACAAAAATCTAAAACTTGCCTTCAGACTTGGCTAACTCAAACCATGTTAGTATATTACAAAAGAAAAAAATTACAAACAATTTAAAACTTAATAGTATGGAAAATAGAAACTTATATTTACCAAAGAAGGTACTACCTATCCTGTTCATCCTGCTGCTGAGTGTAGTTGGGATGACGAAAGTGATGGCACAAACCCCTTACAGACAATATGCCGACAATGGCATTTTGTTGGATTTCCATGAAATCGACAATGTTGATTTCAGAGTGTTCTTGCTTTACAACCTCAACCAAGACGATCGGTTTGTTTTGACTGCCGAAGAAGACAATGGCGTTTTTTACATCGGCTCAAGCGATGAGTCGTTGGACGAAAGTTTCTTCGACACTTTTGAGGACATTTACAACCTGTCTTATACTGACTTCCAAATATTGTCGAAGTTAGAGATTACAGACTTATATCCGGTTTGGAAATCTGGGGTAGATCCTCGGTTTTTCACGTCCATGATGATGGATATTACCCTTCGTAATACAAGAGAAGGGGAAAACGAAACTTGCCTCAATGCCGACCCCTTCTGCACCTCGGATTTCTATGAGTTTGAATCTGCCACCACTTCTCAAACAGCTGATCAACTAGAAGGTCATTCGATAGAAGACGGTTGCATTGGTTTATCCTACAACCCTTCATGGTATTATTTGAGAATCGCTGACTCAGGTCCATTAACCATTCACATGGAAGGCCATGATCCAGATAATCCTTCCACCCAAAGAGATATCGACTTTTGTTTGTGGGGACCCTTCACTGAAGAACAAATGAATACTGGTTACGCTTGTTCTCACCTGACTTCCAACATGATTATCGATTGTAACTATTCGTCTTCTTATCTTGAGAATGCATATATGGGCTATCCTGAAGGTGAACACGTCCACAATACAGGCCATGGCACGGTAAACTACCACGTACCCCAAACGGGAGAATACTACCTTCTGATGATTACAAACTACTCCAGACAGCCTTGTGTCATTACCTTCAACAAACCAGAAGGAGAAGCGGGGGGTACTGGCACTACTGACTGCAGCATCCTTCCTCCTATTGTGAACAACGATGGCCCCTACTGCGTTGGCGAAACCATCCATTTGTATGCACCGGGTATCTCTGGTGCTAGCTATAGTTGGACAGGTCCAAACAACTATAGGTCAAGATTCCAAAATGTTTCTCGTCCTAACTGCACGATGGCTATGGCAGGTCCATATATTTGCACCATTACTCGAAATGGACAATCCGCCAGTGACACCACTTGGGTGGAAGTCTATCCCAACGTTAATGCGGATTTCACAGCAACTAATGTAGATGTTGGGCCTGCCATACAATTTAATAGCACATCAACAACCAATCCCACTGGGTACAGCATCTCAAGCTACGAGTGGGACTTTGGTGATGGACAGACTGGTTCGGGAGCAACGGTGAGCCATACCTTTACCTCGGTTGGCACCTATACCGTGACACATATAGTATCTACAGGAGATGGCCATTGTACCGATGAAATCACGCAAGAAGTCATCGTCAACGATGTGGCCTCTCTTGATGTGCCTCAGCACCTGACTGCCAGCAACACCCGTGTTTTCGAATATGAAGAGACCGTGACCTTGAGTTGGGATCAAGTTGACAGCAATAATGACTTTACTTATCGCCGTTATCGCGTCTATAAGGACGGTGTGCCTGTCTATGACACTCCCGACAACGTTGTCACCACCAGCTGGGACATCCCTCAAGACCTGCTGACCTACAACATGTACAACGAACACGGTTATGTGTTCAACGTGACTGCCGTTTATGACGAAGGCGAAAGCCCAATGTCGAACCCCGTCGAAATCTGGGTGAGCGGCAATGGTAACGTTAGCGGTACCGCTTACGAACAAGATGGCGTCACCCCGATTGGCGGTGTCACTGTCACCATCCAAGGCTTCAACGAATTCAACGCTCCTGAAACTTACACCTTCGTCACCGATGAGAACGGTTACTATGAAGGCGCTGTCCATGCTGGCACGTATCCGATTCCCATTGTCCATAAGGAAGGCTATCAAGATGCCATCACGATACATCCAATACCGTTTCTTATCGTATACCAAGAACTGACCGACCATGTCGACTTCATCATGGACGAAGTGTTCTATGCTCCTTCCCACGTTTGCACCGAACCCTTCTACGTACTTGGTGTTGGCAACATAGTGCAGGTTTGGTGGGATTTTGACTTTGATAGAAGTTCGTTTGAAGATTTGCCCAAGGAAAAAACAGCTACACGTAGTTTGCATCATTACAACATCTATCGCACCGAATGTTCCAATAACGGTCCTTATACTGATGAAAATACCGCGTTTTTGGCTACTGTTTGGTGTCCCGACACTTCCTACTTCGATGTGAGCTGGCCTGAGGCTCCCGTTGGCGTCTACAAGTGGGGCGTGAGTGCCGTCTACAGAGGCAACCAAGCCGACAACCCGAACAACCCGCGTGTTGAGTATCCTAACGAAGGACGCGAAAGCGAAATAGTGTGGTCTGACCTTTGTGGACCTTGCGTGTCTACTTTCGAGGACGACATTAACCATTGGACCTCAGTAGGTGAAGGCCAATATCCCTTCTCCATGACCCTATATGGTGTTATCGCTATTGACGGCATTGAGCAGACTAATAACCAGCTGGAGTTGGGTGTCTTTTGCGGCAATGAATGCCGAGGCACGGCCATGGTGAGCGAGTTCTTCCTCACACACCGCTATCTTGCTGAAGTGAATGTTTACGGCGATAGCGGAGATCAGCTCATTTTTAAGCTCTATGACCACGCCACCCATCAAGAACTTGATCTTACCCCACCTGCTCCCATCACCTTCACCATCGATGGCTATGGCAATCCCATCAATCCCTACGTGCTGAACTTTACCTCGTCTGTGAACATCACCGCCACGACCGCCCCTGAAGGCGCCGGCACGGTGACAGGCACAGGCGAATACACCATAGGCTCGACCTGCACGCTTACGGCCACCGCCAACACGGGCTTCCAGTTCCAGAACTGGACCTTGAACGGCACAGTGGTCTCGACGAGCCCCAACTATTCGTTCACCGTTAGGGGAGCGGCCAACTATGTGGCACACTTCCAGTATGTGCAGAGCCGCACACTCGTCTCGGGCTGGAACTGGTGGAGCACTTACATCGAGCAAAATGGTAGCAATGGCTTGGAGATGCTTGAAAACAGCCTCGGCACGTCGGGCATCCGCATCCAAGGGAAGAACAACAGCGTGGACTACTTCGAATACCAAGGCACAGGCTATTGGTATGGCTCGCTCAACACCTTAACCAACGAGCAGATGTATATGATACGCACCAGTGCGGCATGCGATGCCGTCATCGTGGGCGACGCGGCACTGCCGTCGAACCACCCCATCACCATCAACGGAGGCTGGAACTGGATAGGTTACCCGTATAGTCAAAGTGTGAGCGTGGATGCAGCCATGGCTGGGTTTACGCCCGAGCCCAACGATGTCATTAAGGGTAGGAGCAACGCTTCAATGTACTTGTCCTACGGTGGCTACCAAGGCTGGTACGGCCAGTTGAACACCTTGGAGCCCGGACAGGGCTACATGTACAGGTCGTACAGCGACGCCACGAAGACACTGAGGTTCCAGACGGGCAGGGGAGGAGAAACCCTTGCCAACGTCACGCCTGAAGGCAACGTGTTCGTACCCAACACGGACAACTATGCGGACAACATGATAGTGACCGCTGTCATCGACATGGAAGGCACAGAGTTGCGCTCTGAGGACTACGAGCTGGCAGCCTTTGCAGGCAACGAATGTCGAGGCAGCGTGAAGCTGATATACGTGGAGCCTTACGACCGTTATGTGGCCCTGCTGATGGCCTACGGCGAAGGCGGGGAGGAGCTACGCTTCGTGCTGACCGACGGAGAAGGCACAAGTTGGTCGAACGACAGGGTAACGTACACAGCGAACGGCATGTTGGGCACGATGACCGAGCCGACGGTGCTGCACTTCGGCCCGATGGGCACCGAGGACAACCTACAAAAGCCCATCCATATCTATCCCAATCCCTCAACAGGCATCTTCAACATCGAAGGCGATGGCCTCCAAAAGATAGAGGTCATTGACATCTATGGTCAAGTGATACTGTCGAAGGAAATCAAGAACACAAATCTTCAAGTCGACTTGAGTGACAAAGCCGCAGGAGCTTATTTGTTGCGTGTGGTGACGGTTGATGGAATTGTGACGCATAAGCTTATAAAGGATAACTAATTGATTTGTTTAAATTTAAACATCAAATAACAATGAAAAAAACAATCGTATTGTTAGTGGCATGTCTTTCCGTTGGAATGTTGCGTGCCAACCATTGGACACCGATTGACGAAGGACAATATGCCTATTCCATGACCCTCTATGGTGTCATCCAGATTGATGGTGTTGAACAGTATTCTGACCAGTTGGAAGTGGGTGTCTTTTGCAGCGATGAGTGTCGCGGCTCAGCTTTTGCTAATGAGTTTTTCCTTACCCATCGCTATTTAGCCGAAGTGAATGTATATGGCGAGAATGGACACCAGCTCACCTTTAAGTTGTATGACCATAGAACCAATCAGGAATTGGCTCCAACTTCAACAGAAGCCATAGCTTTCACCCTTGATGGTTATGGCAACCCGATTGAACCGTATGTCTTGAACTTTACGCCTATCGTGCCTTCAATGACTTTCCACTTCATCACAGCAGGCAACTGGAGCCAGGTCTCCAACTGGGGTGGAGGCGCATTGCCAGGTGCCAACGATGCCGTTTCCATTGATGCCAACTGCACCCTCAATGGGAATGCTACCGTGGCTTCATTGACTGTTTCCACAGGCAAGACACTCACTTTGCCATCGGGCAAAATGCTTACTGTTACAAATACCTTGACCAACACAGCAACCACGGGTTTGGTCATTGAGGATGGTGCCCAACTCTGGCATGCTTCCGACAATGTCAGTGCCATGGTAAAAAAGAGCATTGCAGGTCATGGTACAAGTGTGGGCAAGTATTATCTCATCTCCAACCCGCTGACTTCGGTTGTCGACCCTGAAATGTCAAGTGTGTATCATCTCATCACAGGCAATTATGACCTCTACAGCTGGCTTCCGAGCAGCCCTGATAATCTGGAATGGAGAAACATAAAAGATAACAGCTTCTTGATGTCTCCCGAGGCATGCGGTTATCTTTATGCCAACCAGACTGGCATAGAACTGGACTTTTCAGGCACGATTAAGCCGAGCCATAATCGCTATGCCAAATCCGTAAGCTACGATTCCAACGATACCGAGCATCCTGGCTGGAACCTCATAGGAAACCCCTTTGTGTGTAATGCCCAACTTGTTGATGCCAATAATGAGCCTTTGCCTTACTATAGGATGAATGTCGCGGGTAATGGCTTTGAGGCTGTTGCCCCAGGTACCCCCATTGCTCCTATGGAAGGGGTTTTTTATATGGCTTCGGGAAACGAGGTCGTTTATTTTGTTAGGCCCCAAGCTCCCACCGGTGCAATCAACGGCAAGTTCACTATCAACAGTAATGGCGACCAAGTCTATTTCTCTCAAGGCAATCTGCAATACATTGGCAGTGCAGCAACGCCTTATTGGAAGTTTGCCGACAATCAGTGGGATGTTTTGGGCACCACCACGGGCCAGAACAGCGGTGACCAAAACGTTGACCGCGACCTGTTCGGCTGGGGCACGAGCGGATACAACCACGGTGCCAACTGCTACCAACCTTGGAGTACAAGTACAAGCAATAGTTACTATCTTGTCTACGGCAGCGACACTTACAACCTGTACGATCAGACAGGGCAGGCCGATTGGGGTTACAACCCGATAAGCAACGGTGGCAACCAGTCGAACCAGTGGCGCACCCTTACCCGTTCTGAGTGGAACTATGTGTTCTACACGAGAACCACCACCTCGAGAATCCGCTATGCCAAGGCACAAGTGGCAGGTGTGAATGGCATCATCCTGCTTCCCGACGATTGGAACACAAGCACCTATAGTTTGAGCAACACCAATACTTCTGGAGCCAGTTTCAGCAGCAACACAATTTCAGCTTCGCAGTGGACTACGTTGCAGAATGCTGGAGCCGTATTCCTGCCCGCTGCGGGCGGCCGCTATGGGACTTCGGTCGACAATGCGGGTGTGGTCGGCAACGGCAGCTACTGGTCGGCCTCTCGCAGCGGTACCAGGGACGCGAACCACTTGCACTTCTTCGGCACGGACCTCTACACGGACTACACCTACCGCAGCGACGGTCTGAGTGTGCGCCTCGTTGCCCCTGCCGAGAATTGATTTCATGTGTCGGCAGAGGCGAGGCGTTTGGCAGCCGTGGGGCTGGGGGTGTCCCGCAGGGCTCTCACGGCCAACCCTACGGCTGCAAAATAGTATATAAGTAGATGACCAATAATTTGTTTACCTATTAGACTCGAGACACGAGTTCCGCTGTTACTGAATGAGGGCGAGACATGAGTCCTTCGATCTTTCGAGGGGCCTTAGGGACCACAAGTTCAGGAACCTGTCCCGTGTCTCGTAGTCCCGTGTCTCGTGTCAAATCAATATGCAGCTTAGTTTTGAATAGTTACTTAAGAAAAAATGTTTACATTTGCCCCTAAATAAAACACTTTTAAATAAACGGAAACACAACAAAACTGCTATATGAAGAAACTATTTACATTATTGCTTTTCTTAACGTTTTCATCTTTCGGCTTCGTCAATGTTCATGCGGCTTATTTAAGAGACATTCCCGTTACGGTGACGCAACCCGACGGCACGGTTTTGCATTGCTTCGCGTCGGGTGATGAGTTTTTCAATTACCTCCACGATAGTAATGGCTATACCATTATTCAGCATCCTCGGACGGGCTACTACGTTTATGCTGAAATCCGTGATGGCAATTTGGTGCCAACAGAGTTTGTAGCAAACAGGCAAGATCCAACGAGTAAGGGGCTTCGGCCTTATGCCCTTATCTCACCCGAGGAGTGGAAAGCCAGGAGACGTGCATGGGAAGTGCCTGAAGCACCCGCTCACAACAGGGACAACACCAACCATGGCACACTTAACAACATCTCCATTTTCATTCGATTCTCTGACGATGGAGAGTTTACCAATACATTTTCTTCTATCGACAACATGTTCAATGATGTATCGGAAGGTGCCGTTTCCATGAGGTCTTATTTCAGGGCGGCTTCGTATGGTGCTATAGAGATTCCCACTACATTCTATCCTGGACACAACGGTGAAACCATCATTTCTTACCAAGACATCTATCCTCGTAGTTATTTCCAGCCCTACAATGGAATTACGAATCCTAACGGTTATTTGGACGATAATAGGGCTGAGCGTGAATTTGCCCTGCTTGAACGTGCGGTGAAATATGTTAATGCCAATTATCCTGTTCCCGCAGATTTGGACATCGACTACGATAACAACGGTTTAGTTGACAATGTTTGTTTTATTGTTCGTGGCGATGTTGGTGATTGGAGCTCACTGCTTTGGCCTCATCAATGGACCCTTTATGGCAGAGATGTTACAATAAATGAGAAACGGGTGTGGACGTTTAATTTCCAGCTGGCTGATGCATACGGATATTTCAACACGCCCACAATGTGTCATGAGATGAACCATTCGTTGGGCGCACCGGATTTGTACCATTATTCATATTCGGGACCTACTCCCGTTGGAGTATGGGATTTGATGGAAGGCGATGTGATGCCACCGCAACATTGTGGAGCCTATATGAAAATGAGATATGGGCATTGGATAGATGAGATTCCCGAAATCACTCAGGCGGGAGTTTATACCTTAAATCCCATTAGCTCACCTTCGCCAACCAATGTCGCTTACAAAATACAATCAGACGACCCTAACCAATTCTATGTATTGGAATATAGGGACAACACATCGTTGTTTGAGACGGGATTACCTGGCTCTGGACTTCTTGTTTATCGAATCGACACCCGTTTTTCGGGTAATGCCAGTTATGACCCTAGCAATGGCATTTATGATGAAGTTTACATTTTTAGGCCCGGAGGGTCGTTTTCGGTAAATGGCAATCTCTATAATGCATACTTCAGTTCTGATGTCGGTAGGACAGAATTTAGTGCTTCAACGAGTGCTTATCCGTTCCTTACTGACGGCGCCCTTGATAACAACTTGAAAATCTACAATATAACAAATTCGGGAAGCACCATTTCCTTCACTTATGGTTCATCGAGCGTTTGTGAGCCTCCAACCCATCTTATCGCTTCTGTTGAAAACAATAATGTGACTTTGTCGTGGAATGCAGCCGCTAATGCTACTTCATATAACATTTACAGGGGTGGAACGCAGATTGGCAATACCACAGGGACAACTTATGTGGATAGTAATCTTGGTATGGGCAGATACCCTTATTTCTTGAAAAGTGTTGATGCAAATGGATTGTTGTCAACTCCATCGGAAACAGTCACCGTGAACATTGCGTCGGATGGTTACATCATCATTGGCGAAGAAGGCTTAGCCACCAACGATTTATTACCGAGTTATTCGTATTTCAATTACTCGCTTACGCAACAAATCTATACGGCAGATGAAATAGGCGCAGCAGGATTGATTACTGAAATCGCTTTTTTTAACAGCGGAACAAAGAAGAACCGAAACTACGATTTCTATCTGAAGAGTACCACAAAGGATGCGTTCTTCGACCCTAACGATTGGGAAGTTGTGACGGATGCCGACAAGGTGTTTAGCGGACGTGTTACCATGACTGAAGATGATTGGACAGTTATTTTTTTAGACACTCCTTTTGAATATGATGGTGTCTCCAACCTCGTTCTTGTTTCCGACGACAATTCTGGTGCATGGTCGTATGCGCCGCACATGAGTTGTCGTGTGTTCAACGCCCCTAATCAGGCGTTACTCATTTACAGTGACGATATTAACTATAACCCCGATCATCCAACAAGTTATAATGGTTCCCTTTTTTCGGTAAAGAATCAAATTGCTTTGAGAGTGGAGAGTGCCACTCCAAGTGCCGCCTATTTCATCAGAGCAGGCAACTGGAGTGATGCTTCCAATTGGAAAAACAGCCTATTGCCCAGCGCCGATGATATGGTTTATATTAATGCCCCATGCCAACTCGACCAAGATGCAACCGTGGCAGAATTGTATGTTTACGATGGTCAGTCGCTCACGCTGCAATCAGGCAAAACCTTAACCGTAACAGACACACTTAATAACACAATCCCAGCGGGTTTGGTCATCAAGGAAGGAGCGCAACTAATTAATGCTTCGGCTAATGTGGCAGCTATGCTGGAGAAAAAAATAACTTCATACGGCAGAGAGGGCTCAGACAATTGGTATGCCATTGCTTCACCAATGAACGAAATGCTTATGGCAGGTAGCGACTTCCTCATGCCGAGTTATGACTTGTATCGTCTTAATGAAACCAACCTCACCAATGAGGAATGGGAAAACCGTAAGGACGACCATCGAGAGTTCAACACCTTTGAGAATGGACGTGGCTACCTCTATGCCAACAGCAATGACTTTACGCCTTCTTTCACTGGCGTACTGAATGCCTCAGCTATTACCCGCTTTTTAACCTGTACCAACCGGCCCAACGACCCGCTTAGCGGCTTCAACCTCATTGGCAACCCGTTCCCGCATCATATCTACAAGGGCGCAGGTGCAGCCATCGACAATGCCAACCTGGCTTCGGGTTACTACACCTTGACCAACGAAGGCACATGGCAGGTCCATACCTTCGACGATGCCATTTTGCCTGGACAAGGCATCTTGGTAAAGGCAACTGTCCCCACCGTCTTGACAATAACCAAGAGCACTGCCGTTGCCACATCGGAAACGGTTGGAGCCAAGAGGGAGACCTGCCCATTGAACATAAGCGTTAAGGGCGAAAACGGAATGGATCAGGCATTCGTGTACTTCGGCCCTGGCAACAGCATGGAGAAGATGGGTGGTTTCGTCGCACAGGAGCCGAGCTTATGTGTCCGCGACAATGGCAAGGATTACGCCATCGCGCACATGGAGAAAGCCGATGAGACGTTGGAGCTTTGTTTCAGCAGCAAACAGCCTGGCGACTTTTCCCTGACCGTCAATAGAAACGAGATGGAATTCGAATACCTGCAATTGGTTGATCACGTCACAGGCTTGATAGTGGACTTGCTGAAGCAACCTACCTACGTCTTCCATGCCACAGGACAAGAACCTGATGCTCGTTTCAGCATTAGATTCAAAGTGGCGGAATAAATAAGGAAGTTATCCGTGAATAAACGGTCATCTCACACGAGGTGGCCGTTTTTTACACCGCCCATGTTGCAACGCCTTTTGTGCCAGTAAGTAAATTTTTTTATCGCTATTTACGAAATCATTTCTAATTTTGTATGTCGTAATCTTCAAGAATAGGACATGAGTGCAAATCTATGTAAAGTTGTATCCTTTGATTATCAATTAGTTAAATAAAGACGAAGTAAGGCATGAAAAGACTGCTTTCCACAATTATCCTTGCCTGCCTCGTAATTGGGCTGAAGGCACAAGGCACTGACAGCCTGAGGGCCAAGATACTGCAGTGCTTCAACGAGAGCCGTTTTGTTGAGGTGATCGACTACAGCAAGCAGGCGTTGCAACTCTATGAGCAGGCGAACGACAAGTATAATGTGGCAGGATGCTACAACACCATTGCGGGAGCCTACATGCGCATGGGGCAATATGATGAAGCCATACGTTATTACACCATCTGCACCGAAATCATGGATGAAATCGGCGGCGACATGGCCTCCATCAACAAACGGTATGTCATCAACAACATCGCTTCGATTTATTTCGATATGGAGGAATATGACCAGTCGGAGGAGATGTACTGGAAATGTATTGAGATGCTGGGGGATCCGGGTAACGACACGACGACCAACCTCGACCTTGCCACCTATTACCAAAACCTTTCGGGGGTGCGGCTGATGCAACTTGGACCGATGGAAGCCGACGACCCACAGCGCGACAAAACCCAAGCCGAAGCCGTTGGCTTTGCCGAACAAGCCTTGGCTTTGTCGAAACAATATGGCGACAACCAAGAAAAACTCATCAACCGGCACATCACCTTGTCGAGAGCCTACCAAGCGACAGGACGCCTCGCAGACGCCCACGCCCAACTCGACACCGCACTCGTCATTGCGCAACACGAAAAGGAACTCTACTTCGAAACCGCCATCATCATGCTCAAAGGCCAATATGCCCACGACCGTGGCGACGACATGGCTTCGGAGCAACACTTCCTCGAAGCCTTTGACATCGCGAAAGAAAACCAGTACAACCAGTTTTACCTTGAGTGCATGCAAGGGGCCTATCTGGCCACAAAGTCCTCACACCCGGAACGCGCCATCAACTATCTTGAGGAATGCAACAAGATGAGGGACTCCATCTACAACGAAGACCAGCAAGCCTTAATTCGCGACTACCAAGTGAGGTACCAAATGGCCGAAAAAGAGCATGAACTGGAGATGCAGGAGGAGAAAACCCGACAAAGCCGTCTCCTGCTTTCCTTGTCGCTGCTTGTGGTGGCCTTGCTGCTCATCTTGGTGGTGGTGCTGGCACGCAACGCCATCCAACGAAAAAAACAGAACGAAACGCTGACACGTCTCAACAATACCAAGAACCAACTGTTTACCGTGGTCTCGCACGACATCAAGACACCGTTGCTGGCGCAGGAGAAAATCCTTGACCTTATCTGCAAGCACATCGACGAAATGCCTCTTGATAACCTGAAGGAGTATCTGGTCACTCTGAAATCGTCAACCAAGGAATTGAAGGTAAAGACTGTCAATGTCATCGGTTGGGTGAAGGGCATGATTGGCGACAACGAAAGCCATGCCGAGCCTTTCAACTTGAGCGAACTGGCCGAAACTGTGACGCGCAGCCTGACCTTTGAAATCGGGCAGAAGCAACTGAAGGTCACCAATGCCATACCCAAGGATTGGATGGGCAACGATGACCTCAAAATCATTGAGATGGTGTTGCAAAACATCCTCTCGAATGCGGTGAAATACTCTTTCGACAATGGCGAAATCAGGTTGGAAGCCGAAGACGGCGGCGAGCGTTATCTGGTCAAGGTGATTGACCATGGTAAAGGCATCGAAAAGGAAAAATTGGGCAAATTGCTGAAGATGATGACCTCTTCGGCCGAAGGCACCAGCGGCGAGTTGGGTACCGGCATTGGCCTTTTCGTCAGCCAGCAGATGATGGAACGCAACGGCGGAACCCTGGCAATAGAAAGCGAAGAAGGAAAGGGAACCATGGTGACTATCAACATAAAAAAAGGAATCCGATGACCCAACAACAGCCTATACGAATCCTTTTGGTGGAAGACCATCCGCTTTATCGCATGGGCATCCGCTTGTCGCTCAACTATTCTGGCTTGAGCTGCGTTGTTGTAGCCGAGGCTGACGATGTGAAGTCGGCCAAGAGTTTCCTTGAGCAACATGCCGATGAGGTGGACCTCATCTTGCTCGACTACTTTTTGCCCGACGGCAATGGCGTCGATGTGATTCATCATGCGCGGGCGCTCAGCCCCAAGGTCAAAATCGTCCTGCTTTCGGGCGAAATCAAGAACAAGGAAGTAGTGGAGCACACCCAAGGTCTTGTGGATGGATATATGGGCAAGGATGTGGATCCGGAAACGCTGAAGGCCAAACTCAATGCCCTGTTTGGCATCAATGGTGACGACGATGACAAACAATACCGCATTAGGGCAAAAGCCGACCTGTCGGCACGCGAGATTGAAATCATCCAGTTGTGCGCCAACGGCATGTCGGCCCAACAGATTGCCGACCGCCTTGGCCTGAGCCGTCGCACGGTGGAAGTGCACAAAAGTCATGTATTCGAAAAGCTTGACCTTAATACCACGGCAGAATTGGTGAAATACGCCTACGATGCTGGATTGGTGGCAAAAAACTGATGGATTTTTGTCGCAATAAGTAAATTTACTTACAACCGTTCCAATATTCCCCTTTAAATTTGTAGGCGGAAAAGCCTAAAGGCTCTCAGCATTCAGCCATCAGCCTTGGTTCAACCAAGCTGACAGTTGATAGCTGATAGCCACATAAGTCTCGCTTCCCGCAGACAACAAAGAATTACTAACCAACAAAATATCACATTATGAAAAAACTGATTACTTTGACCAAAAAGGCTAAATCACTGAAGCCTCTCCTGATGCTCCTGCTCCTCTGGGCAGCGGGAATGAACAAAGGCTTTGCCTACCACTTCTCTGTGACCTATTCCTCGGGGCAGACGCTGTACTTTAACATCATCAGTGACCCTCTCTACCCCTGTGCAGTGGAGATAACCTGTCCTGGACCAGCTGGTACTTCTGGCTGGGATGGATTTACCAAACCCACGGGAAACATCAGTTTGCCTAGCACGGCCATGTGTAATAGCATTATATATCAAGTGACCAAGATAGGTGACTATGCTTTCTACGGGTGTAGCGGATTGACCGGCTCGCTGATTATCCCCAATTCAGTGACATCGATAGGCCAATTTGCTTTTAGTTATTGTACTGGCTTCACAAGTTTAGACCTCGGTAATTCCTTGACTGTGATTGAACAAAATGCTTTCACTTTTTGCTCTGGTTTCACGGGTTCTCTGAACATACCAAATTCGGTGAGAGAGATACATGTCGGTGCTTTCCAGCATTGTACTGGTTTCAACGGCAGCCTAACCATCCCAAATTCAGTCACAGTTATATATGCTGCTGCTTTCTATTGGTGCAGAAACTTCACTGGCTCACTGACCATCCCTAATTCCGTGATCAACATAGGCTCTAACGCTTTCAACAACTGCGCAGGCTTCACGGGTACGCTGACCATCGGCACAGGCGTTACTTACCTTGGCTCGAGTGTCTTCAAGAACTGCACGGGTTTCACACAAGTGAACTACAACGCCATCAATTGCGCTGACATGACATACCAAGACAAGCCTTTCGAAGGCTGTACCGCCAACACGCTCACCATCGGCAACAGCGTGCAGAGAATCCCTGCATACATGTTCTATGAGTGCTGCAACTTCACTGGTTCGCTGAGCATCCCGAGCTCCGTGATCGAGATAGCTATGCATGCTTTTGATGGTTGCAGTGGCTTCAACAACCTGACTATCGGCAATTCCGTGACCACAATAGGTAGTGCTGCTTTCCAGGGATGCAGCGGCTTCACTGGCTCATTGACCATCCCGAATTCCGTGACTTCGATAGGCAATTTTGCTTTCAGTTTGTGTGGCTTCATAGGTACGCTGACCATCCCCAATTCTGTGACTGCGATAAGCGATTATACTTTCCAATCTTGCCATTTCACGGGCAGTCTGACCATCCCGAATTCCGTGACCACGATAGGCAATTCCGCTTTTAAAAATTGTCAGTATTTCACAGGTTCTTTGGTCATTGGCACAGACGTGACCTCGATAGATCAACAAGCTTTTTATGGTTGCACTGGTCTGACTTCCCTGATAGTCTACCCTGAAACACCACCTTCTTTAGGCTATAATGTCGTCGGAGAAGTGCCGACAACCATCCCAGTCTACGTTCCTTGCGAATCGTTGAGCGCCTACCAAAACGCCTCGGGTTGGAGCGTGTTCACCAATTACCAATGCCGCGAGACACTGACCGTGTATGACGGCACTGACGAAAACAACCGTATCCCTGCTTTCATCTTTTATTTTGACGACTTCACCCGTAGCCAGTTCGTCATGCCCGCCGACGACTTGGCGGAAATGATTGACAGGCCCATCAGCAGCATGACATTCTACACCACCAGCAATGTTTCCTACACCACCGTAAGCGATGCGGATGTCTACTTGATGGAGGTGGACTACACCAACATCAGTGCCTACGAGCCTAAAGAAAACGCCACCACAGTCTACAGCGGTCGTTTAAGCATCGAGAGCACAGGCAACGGCGGCGAAATGACCATCTACTTCACTACGCCCTACACCTATCAGGGCGGCAACCTCTTGGTGGGCATCGACAACACCGAGGACAACGACTATAAGAACATCTACTTCAAGGGACAGACTGTCAGCGGGGCTTCAATCTCAGGTTACAACGGTAGCAGCACGGGAACCATCCCCGCCACGCAGCAGAACTTCATCCCTCAGACCACTTTCGGTTACGCTCCGTCGATGTGCGAGCCGAAAAGCCTGCCTTACACCTACGGCTTCGAGGAGGAAGATGAGTTCGGTTGCTGGACCATGCTGAGGTGCCATACAACCACAAAAAGAGACCAAACCGCCTGCCATGAAGGCAACTATGGCTTCAAGTTCGGATACAACTCCAATCCTCCCCAATATCTCATCTCGCCTGAATTTGAGGGAACCGAGGCGATGGAGGTGTCATTTTATTATAAAAACTCGCAAGACATTTATCCCGAGACCTTCCAAGTAGGCTACTCCACCACCACCAAATCGCCCAATGCCTTCACTTGGAGCGCGGAAGTGACCGCCAACGACCAAAACCATTGGTTGTTGTATGAAGACTCCTTCCCAGCTGGAACCAAGTATGTCGCCATCAAATACAACTCATACGACCAGTTTTACCTTTTCCTCGATGATTTCAGTTTCACCTTAGATTGCCCGCCCCCGTCGCAGGTCACCTTTACCGATGTGTCGTACACGCAGGCAACGGTCAACTGGGTGGACTATAGTGACACCTATATTGCCTTGTACAGATATGATAACCACCAGTTCACCGACTTCGAAACCGGTAACTTGAGCGGCTGGACCAGCCAAGGCAATGCCACTTGGACTGTAGGCGAGGGTGATGGCACTACTTATAATTCCATTGGTACTCATTCCGGCAGCTATAATGCCAAGATTACTCATACTTCTACCGGCAATGAGGCTTGGCTCATCTCTCCCGTGATGAACCTGGCTGGTGTGGAAACTGTCCGTGCGGACTTCTGGTACACCAACAGGAATTGGAGTGGTGACATTGATGCATTGGGTCTGTACTATCGCGTTAACGGCGGTGAATGGCATGAACTGTGGTCCACCACCGAAGCACACGAATCATGGACAAAATGCAGCGTTTTCCTTGAGAACACCGCCAACAATTACCAAATCGGCTTCAAGTATACGGACCTTTATGGCTATGGTGTTGCCTTAGACGATATCAATATTGTTTTCTACGATGTGGCAACTTTTATTTCAACCTATACTGCCCACTATCCCGATCAGTCCTACACCTTCACGGGTTTGGACCCCGAGAGCACTTATACCATTCAGATGAGAGGCATCTGCGACGGCATCCCAAACCCTGAGTGGACGCCACACATCTCCTTCATCACAGCCACTCCGACGCAACCTATCTTCCTCACCGACGGCAACTGGAACGACGCGAGCCACTGGAGCACGGGTACGTTGCCTGCCGAAGGCAGCGACGTGGTGATTGCGGCCAACGCCACCATTCCCGCAGGCTATTTCGCAGTGGTCGAGGAGGTGACCCTCGAAGGCGGCAGCATCACCGTGGCCGACGGAGGCCAGCTGAAGCACAAAACACCAGGCCTCGAGGTGACAATGAAGAAGAGCATCGTGCCCTATACCAATGTGAACAGCATGTCAGACTATTATCTGCTTGCGTTCCCCTTCTACGACAGTAACCAAGAGCCAGCTTCCTATGTGAGCCCTGCACCTGCTTGCATCACCGATGACGAAGGCTGCGACTTCTACAGGTATGACTCGTACTATTATGATGCCGAATGGCGCAATCACAGGCAAACGCCCATCGAAACCGTTGAGATGCGACAAGGTTACCTTTATGCCAATTCCGAGGCTGTCGAGCTTTCGCTGACGGGCGGGACGCTCTCTGGCGCTGATGAGGACATAACAGACCGTGTCGTCATGATAAACCCTAGCAACTTCCCCACGGATGACATCTCACGCGAGGGTTGGGAACTCTTGGGTAACCCCTTCACCTACAATACCTACGTCTTCTACCGCAACGGCAACAACGATCTTGTGCCGATGCCTATCATGATTTATGACGAGGCGGGCGAGATGCAGAGGATTTACGGCGGTCCCATCGCCCCGCTGCAAGGTTTCTTCGTGCATGTGACGACGTCGACAACAATATGTTTCAGGGGCGCAGCTCCCCATGCGACCGACTATGTAGACCTTGGCCTGCCGAGCGGCACCTTGTGGGCAACCTGTAATGTGGGTGCCAACAGCCCCGAGGAATATGGCGACTACTTTGCCTGGGGTGAGACCACGCCGAAGGACAACTATAGTAGTTGGAGCAACTACCAGTATTGCATGGGCAGCAATTCCACGCTGACCAAGTACTGCGACAACTCCAGCTACGGCTACAACGGCTTCACCGACAACCTGACCACCTTGTTGCCCGAGGACGATGCAGCCACGGCCAATTGGGGCAGCGACTGGCGCATGCCTACCAAAGCGGAATGGCAGGAACTCTACAGCAACACGACCATGACCTGGACACAGCAGAACGGCGTGAACGGAAAACTCTTCACTGCTGTCAACGGCAATAGTCTCTTCCTGCCCGCCGCTGGCGGACGTTGGGACGATGAGCTCGACGACGTTGGCGACTACGGCAACTACTGGTCGAGTTCGCTCGACACGGGCCTCCCGTACGACGCGTGGATCTTCGGCTTTTACATGGACTACTTCTTCGACATGGCCAGTCACGTCCGCTTCATTGGGTACACTGTTCGCCCTGTCCGAGAGAACTAACCTCTGTTCCGTCACGTGCAAGACGGGCAAGGGGCGAGATTCCCTTCGGGAATGGATTGGAAGTGATGTTTTAATTGCGGCGGCAGGAAGAGCTTACGAATCGTAAATGGCACATGCCGCCGCTGGCAACAAAAACGACATACTCCATTCCCGCAGGGAATCTATGGCTGCGTCATTCCTTCAAACTCTGCCGAGCATACGGCACCAAATCCTGGTTCGCGAACTCTCCTTTCAAGAATTTGAAATACCCCGCCACGGCGACCATGGCGGCGTTGTCGGTCGAGTAGGAGAGGCGCGGGATGAAGACTTTCCAGTGGTATTTTTCGCCTAAGGAGAGCATGGCATCGTGCAAGCCGCTGTTGGCACTCACGCCGCCGGCGATGGCCACGGTCTTGATGCCCGTTTGCTTGCTGGCTTTCACCAACTTGTTCATCAGGATGTCGATGATGGTCTTCTGCACCGAGGCGCAGAGGTCGGCTTTGTTTTCCTCGATGAAGTTGGGATTAAGCTTCAAGTTGTCGCGAACGGTGTATAAGATGCTGGTCTTCAGTCCGCTGAAGCTGTAGTCCAAATCGGGAATCTGGGGCTTGGCAAAGGTGAAGGCGTTGGGGTTGCCGACTTTGGCCAACTTGTCGATGACGGGACCGCCCGGGTAGGGCAGACCAAGGATTTTGGCCGTTTTGTCGAAGGCCTCGCCTGCCGCGTCGTCGATGGTTTTGCCGATGACTTCCATGTCGAAATAGTCCTTCACCACCACGATTTGGGTGTGGCCTCCCGAGACGGTGAGACACAGGAACGGGAAGTCGGGCACCTCGGTATGGGTGTCATCGGTGGCGAAATGCACCAAGATATGCGCGTTCATGTGGTCAATTTCCACCATGGGGATGTTCAAGGTCTGCGCGAAAGCCTTTGCAAATGAGGTGCCTACGAGCAGCGAGCCCAAAAGTCCGGGGCCGCGAGTAAAAGCGATGGCGGATAACTGATTTTTTTCTATTTTTGCAGTCTTCAAGGCCGTGTCGATGACGGGGATGATATTTTGCTGGTGGGCACGCGACGCGAGCTCGGGGACCACGCCCCCGTATTGCTCGTGAACCTTCTGGCTGGCAATGACATTGGAGAGCACACGTGTGCCTTGAAGCACTGCGGCAGAGGTGTCGTCGCACGATGATTCGATGCCTAAAATGTATTCGTTCATGGGTCTCAATTTGGAGGGTCAAAAGTATTAAAAAAAAGATTATCCATAGCATTTTGGTGTTTTTTATGGTGGTGCTGGCCATCATCACGAGCCTTTTCATTGCCATACAAGACCCTATCGTTCAGAAGTTTGCCGTTCGTTTTGCAGGTGGCTATCTTTCTGAAAAAACTGGTGCCGACGTCAAGGTGGGTCGTCTGATCGTTACGCCCGATTTTCGGGTTATTTTTGATGATGTCATGGTCAAGGATTTGAATGACAATACTTTGGCTAAAATTGGGGCGTTGCGGACGAAAATCAACATCACAGAGCTGTTGGATGATAAAATCCATCTAGAGAACGTGGAACTGCGCGACACGGAAGCCAATTTGATTACCTACGCGGGAGAGGACAAGATGAACTTTGCCTTTTTGGTGGATGCCTTCGCCTCCGACAAGCCCAAAGAGAAAGAGTCGAAGCCTATGGAAATTATCGTTGACAAGATTTCCTTGAAGAATGTCGACTTCATGTTGTGGGACCAAAACAAGTCGGATTCGCTGAAGACGGCAAAGCATCTCATGGATTATTCACATCTCGACCTTGACGACATCTTCTTGGAAGCCAGGGATTTCTATATGAAAGGCGACTCCATCCGAGCTGCCATTGCCAATTTGAGTGCCAAGGAATTGAGTGGTTTGGATCTGAAGCGTTTCCAAGCTGATGCCATCGTTTCGCAAAGTGGCATTCGTCTCAACGGCATGCAAATGGAGACCAACAACAGCCGTTTCGACATGGACCTCAACATGTTGTACAATGGTTTCGACGACTTCAGCAGTTTTGTCGATTCGGTCGTTTTCGATGCCAATATTCGTCCGACTGATGTAATGCTTTCCGATATTGGCGTTTTTACCGAAGTGATGTACAAAATGCCTAACAAAGTGAATCTTGAAGGTCATTTCACTGGTCCTATTGAGCATTTCCGCTTGGATGACATGAAGGTGGCATTGGGGAAGTCGACCTCATTCCAAGGCAGCATCAGCATGCATCCGCTTAACTTCGAAAACGGCTACCATACGCTGAACATCAAGAACATGCGGTTCAACTACGACGACTTGGCTAATTTCTACATCCCTTCCAAAACAGAGACTATACCTATTCCAGAGTCGTTACGTCCTATGGGCGACAGCCGCCTGTCACTCAATTTCAGAGGCTCCTATAACGATTTCAAGTCGGACATTAATCTTGCCTCTGGTATTGGTGACATTGATGCCTCCATTTCACGATCGAAATTCCAAAACGGTGACAATCTCTTTGACGGTTATATCCGTGCCGACAGGGTGAAAGCAGGGACGATAGCCAATGCCACCAAGTATATCGGCGACCTCGACATGAACGCTGATTTCTCCATCATGTTCCCGCAAAAGGGCAATCCCGAATTGAGTCTTGACGGTCAGGTGAGTCAAATCAAACTGTTGGGTAAGAATGTCGATGTGATCACGCTTAAGGGGGCCATGGAAGAGAACCTGTTTAAAGGTTATCTGAAGATTGACGATGACGACATCGCGCTTGACTTCAATGGTTTGATTGACTTCCAGAACACAAAACACCCCAAGTCTGACTTCGAGGCCGATATTCATTATGTTGACCTGGGTGCTTTGAAACTCATTAAGGGCGACACTATTTCGAAGATTAGCACAAAGATTTACGCGAATATGACGGGCTTCGATCTCGATGATTTGGAAGGTTCGCTAAGTCTTGACAGCACACTGTATCGTGACAGCCGTGGGTCGTATTTCATGGAAAGTTTCAATGCTTCTATCATCAACGACAACCTGATGCAGCGTCGTATCAAGATGAATTGCGACTTCTTCAATTTCGAGATGGCAGGTCAGATGAACTTCGCCAGTTTGTTGATGACCCTCAACGAATACGCCGATTCCTTTGTGCATTTCCCGATTTGGGAGGAAAACCGTGAGAAATACCAGGAATACAAAGAAGAACACGAAGTGGATCAAGACTTTACGGTGCAGCTGACGCTGAAAGACACGGAAACCCTCAGCCGCTTGCTGATGCCGTCAGTGAAGATTGCCAAAAACACGACTTTGAATGGCACGTTCACTTCGCGCAACAATGCCTTGAACCTCACTGTTCGTTCGAAGAATGTGCAAGTGGGTTCGCTGGATGTCAGTGATATAGAGTTGAAACATTTCAGCTTCATGAACACTGCCATAACGACTTTGGGAGTGGATGAAATCGCTTTTGCCAAGGAAAATGAAAACGACACCACTGCTTTTGGTTTGGACAACATCTCCATCATCACGCGGATGACGAATGACACGGTTTTTGCCCGTCTCAGATGGGACGATGACGAACTGGAAGACCACAATAAAGCCTTGATTGAGACTTATTTCCATCCTCATGAAAAAGGCGGCATTTTCTCCGTGACGAATGCGGACGTGCATATCAACGACTCGGTATGGTCGATCTCGCCTGACAACTACATCGACTTGACCGATGGTCGGACGTTATTGTCAAACATCTTGTTGAACTACAATTCCCAATCCATCCGTTTGGATGGATATGTGCCCATGGCCTTGGGTGATACTTTGTCCGTTGCGATGCGCCAGTTCGACCTTTCCAACCTTGATGTTCTCTTCAAGAGAGCAGGCTTCGATGTTGACGGTTTTGTCTCAGGTGATGCCGTAGTGAGCAGTTTGAAGGAAAAACCGATGGTTTTGGCTAACTTGGAGGTCCAAAGGCTTGGCTTGAACGGGAATCATGTTGGTGATGCGCTTATTAAGAGTTTGTGGAACAATGAAGACAAGTCCGTTGACCTCAACGTGAACATCCTCAATAACACAAGGAAAACGCTGAATATGTATGGCTCGTATTATACGGCGCGCAAGACTGATAATCTGGATTTTACAATTGAGTTGGACTCCTTGCAACTCAATGTGCTCAATCCTTTCCTTTCGGGCATCGTGACACGGATGCAAGGTTTTGGCAACGGCAAGATTGCCGTCACTGGATCGCTCCAACAGCCTGACATCCAAGGCCGTTTGGCAATAAAAGATGGCGGATGCAAGATTGATTATCTGAACACGTTCTATACCTTCAACCCTACCATTTTGGTCGACAATAAGACCATTACATTTGAAAACATGATGCTTACCGATACGGTGGGTAATAGGGCTTTTGTGGAAGGCAAAATCAATCACAACAAGCTGAAAGACTTTGACTTGGATTTGAGGCTGTATCCTCGTGACTTCTTGGCTTTGGCTACGACGAGGGCGCATAACGACACTTTCTATGGCACCGCTGTCGCCAGTGGCTTTATAAGGGTTTCGGGGCCCTTCAAAGACATTAAGTTGGACATCAACGCGTTGACCAGCCGAGGCACCAATGTCACCATTCCGCTTAACAAATCCGCAAAGGTGAAAGACAATGACTTTATCATTTTTGTCAACAATGCGGAAGAAAGTGAGGAAGAAGAGGAAGTTATTGAGGTGGTCAAGAGCAAATTCGGTATGAATCTGAATGTGACAGCCACCGACGACGCCAACCTGAAAATCATCCTGCCCAACAACCTCGGTACCATTGAAGCTACAGGTAACGGCAATGTGAATATGAGCACCGCCACTTCTGAAGATTTTAAGATGTTTGGCAATTACACCATCAAGAACGGTCGTTTCCAATTGAACTTGATGGACTTGGTAAGCAGAACCTTTAACCTGAAATCGGGCGGCTCGCTGTCGTGGACGGGCGACCCGACGGATGGTCGTATCAGTGCCACGGGTTCTTATTCTGTTAGGGCTTCGTTGTCGAGTTTGGGCCTTCAGGTTGACTCTACCGCTAACAACAGCAATGTCAATGTGGAATGCTTGATTCACTTGAATGGTGCCTTGCTCAATCCTTCCCTTACCTTTGGAATGAGGTTGCCCAATGCCTCTGAGGACATCACCCAGACGGTGTTTTCCATTGTCGACACAACCAACCAGGCCTTAATGCAGCAGCAAGCCCTATCGTTGTTGGTGCTGAATTCCTTCTCATACGTGGGTGCAGGTACTGCCAATGTGAACATTTATAATGTCTTGGGCGCAGGTATGCAGATGAATATCACCGACAATATCAATGTGGGTCTCAACTATCATGCCGGCACCGCCAATACGTTCGATGAGTATCAGCTGGCCTTGCGTACGCATTTTTTTGAAAATCGTCTGACCATCGAGACCAATGTGGGTATGATGACGAGCTACAATGCCAACAACGCTTCAAGCATCGTCGGCGAATTCGACATGTACTACAAGTTGACGCAAGACGGACGGTTACAGGCGCACTTCTACAACCATTCCAACTACAACTCAAACTTTAACAGCTTGGCATTCGACCGTCGTTCGCCTTACACCCAAGGCTTGGGTTTGTCGTACAGCCGCTCGTTCAATACGCTTCGTGACTTGTTTAAAAAGCGGAGCACCACCATCAACTCCAGCCAGCCGTTACTCAGGCCAAGGAAAAAAGAAAACAACTGATTGTCATGGGAAAAACCTCCAATTTCAAAGTCTTTCAAGCCTCGGCCGGGGCAGGAAAGACCTTCACGCTGATTAAGGAATACTTGAAACTGTGCCTTGGCAGCGAGGGTGCTGTGGCCAATTTCAGAAACATTTTGGCCATCACGTTTACCAATGCCGCAGCCAATGAGATGAAAGCCAAAATCGTGAAGACACTTCAGGAAATCATTGATAGCAAGGAAGTTAACCCTAAGTCGATGGAGGCGAGGCTGATAGAGGAATTGGCCATATCCGATGAGGATTTGAAACGCAATGCACAAAATTTGATGACGCGTATCATGCACGATTACAGCAGTTTCTGCGTGAGCACCATCGATGCTTTTGTGCAGAAACTGTCGCGCTCCTTTGCCCATGACCTTGGCTTGCCCAGTCAATATGCTGTCAGTATCGACACAGACGAGGTGGCGGAGACAATTACAGAGAATTTAGGATTGAGAATCAGCGACCAGGAGGATTACCTAACCCGTTTGCTCGTCGACTTCAGCAACAATCAATTCGACAACCAACGCTATACGCCCATCGAAATCCAGCTGACTGAGTTTGTAGCAAAACTGATGACCGAAAAGGCCTACCAAAAGGATGGAAGCAACAACATCCAGAACGCAGGTCAATATAAACAAACCCTTGATTTCCTGAATGGTAAAACCCGTGGTTTTGAGCAAGGATTGAAGTCGCTTTTGGATGATTTTGGAAGGATAGAAACGGCATACGGCCTTAATGATGAGTACTATTCATACGGAAAGACGGGTTTTGTCTCTTATCTTAGGAAACTCTCCAAAAAAGAATATGGTCAGCCCAGCCCGCGTTTCAATGCAGTTCTTGAAAAGCGGAATTGTTTCTCAAAAGAGGGCGAAAAACAGTTGGGCAAGCCTCGGACTGATGCAATCAATGCCGAGCTTCTGCCAATTTTAGAGTCGATTAAAGCACTGGTGCAGAGTGGCTTGGGTGAATTCTTGTTTTACAGGTCGCAACGTGATTTGCTTTATTTGTATGCGCTTCGAGCGCAGATTCGCATGGAGTTCGACAAATTGGCTAACGAGGATGAAATTGTGCATATCTCGGAGTTCAACAAGTTGCTTAACACGGTGATGGGCGACTTCTCGGTGCCTTTTGTGTATGAGCGCATTGGGGAAAAGTTCCGTCACGTATTCGTGGACGAATTTCAGGATACTTCCATCTTGCAATGGCAGAACCTTTTGCCGCTGATTGACAATGGTTTGGCCGATGGCAATATGAGCATGGTGGTGGGCGATGGCAAGCAGTCGATCTACCGTTTCCGCAGCGGCGAGGTGGAACAAATCGTCAGACTGCCTGAAATCTATGCCTTGCCTCAAGATGAACGTGAGGTGGCTTTCCGTCAGTTTGAGCAGAACCTTAAGGACAATTTTGCCTTCAAGAATTTGGACACCAACTACCGCTCGTTTTCCCAGGTGGTTGATTTCAATAATGCTTTCTTTGAGTCGGTTTATACAAACCTGTCGCCCGAGCTGCAAAAGGTGTATGTGGCGGAAAAGCCCGGCACCGACGAAGGCGTGAACATCTTCCAAAAGAAAGCCAAGACCGACGAAGGTTTGGTGCAGGTGGAACTTTATGATGCAGAGGAGCAACCCGAGTATTGTTTTGAAAGGGTAGAGGCCATCATTCGTGAACTGAAGGAAAAGTATGGCTACCAATTTGCCGACATTACCTTGCTCACTCGAAAGTCGGACTATGGCTCCGAAATGGCCAACTACTTGAACGACAAAGGAATTCCTGTTATCTCTCAAGATTCGATTTTGCTTAAGTCGTCCGACAAGGTGCAACTGATGGTGAACACGTTGCGTTATCTTCTTTATGGCGACAATGAAACGGATGTCGCCAATGTGCTGCATTATTGGAAATTGGTGCAGCATCCTGATTTTGAAGGTGATATCAGCCAGTCCTTTGATGCTGTGAAGGCAGTTGCCATCGGAGAACAGGCAATTGAGCCCGTGATGGGCATTGGTGAGGCTGGCGTGTTGCATGAAGCACTTTCTAAGGCGACTTGTCTTTATGACCTTTGTGCTAACTTGTTGCGCATCTATCATTTCGATACCATCCATGATGCTTTTTTGAATTATTTTATGGAGGAGGTGTTCAAATGGCAGTCGGGACCGAGCGAAGGCATGGCCGAGTTTTTGAAATATTGGGACAAAAAACAAGACAAGCTTTCTGTGATGTCGGCAGGTGGCAATGCGGTGAAGATCATGACAATCCACAAGTCAAAGGGCTTGGAGTTCCCCGTGGTCATTTACCCCGAAGCCATCATCGACTTGGATGAAAAGTTGAATCGAAGTAGGTCGGCAGAAGAATGGCTGAGTCCTACGGAATTGGGTTTTGAAGCCATTCCTAACTTGGACAAGGTGCTGTTTAAATTAGATTCAAAAGCGGAGAACATGGGCGAAGAAGCCTTGAAATTGGTTGAAAAAGAAAAGAATAGCAACCAATTGGACAACCTCAATCTGCTTTATGTAGCCTTTACCCGTGCCGTACAGCGTCTGTATGTCATAGCCAAACAAACCAAGGCCGACAAGCCCAATATCATCCGTGATTTCTTTGAAGACAAGAAAGGCCATCAAATGCCAAGCGATAATGCCTTGGTGTATCAGTTCGGCAGTCCCGATTTCATGAAACCGAAAGAAAAGGAGAAGGAAGAGAAGAAAGAGTTGAAGACTGAATCGGTGGCAGGGGATTGGTTTGGGAAAATCAAGGTGGATTCCAATCCCACATCTATTTGGCAATCGAAGAGTGAAAAGCTGTTGCCACGTGAATGGGGCGAGAAGGTGCATGAAATCCTTTCAGGGATTCGTTATCGTGAGGATTTGGACGCTGTCCTGAAACCTAATCTCGCTGATGGAACCCTCGACCAAGCGTCTGCCGACTGGGTTCGTGACAGGTTCAACCAGATGGCATCACATCCGCTGATTGCGCCAGCCTTTGGTCCCGATGCCAAAGTGAAGACGGAATGTGAAGTCTTATATCAAGGTGCAATCCGTCGTTTCGACCGCTATACCGAGCTTGACGATGCCATTTATTTGATTGATTATAAGACAGGTAAACCAAATGAAAAGTATAACGAACAAGTGAAACTATACACCAACGCCTTGAAGGAAATGACTGATAAGGAGATTCGGGGATATTTGGTGTATATGTTGGAGAATGCTATTGATGTAGAGAGGGTGTGATTTTTTCCACAAATTCAATAGGTGTTATTGTTTCTATTGAGGTTGATGCGTTGGGAAAGTCTTTGATATTTATGGAAATCAAGTAAGAACACTGGTTTTTCAAAGCACATTGATATTGAAAACAGTCTTCAATATCGGAAAAACTGGTGTCGTTTACTCCTGATATCATATCGCTTTGTTCCAAGTTCCCAATATGAACAAGTTGCAGTATGCTGAAAATGATTTTTCGAACCTGCTCAGTCAATTCAGGACGATGAATACCTTTGCGTTTTAGCATTTGCTCAGACAAATAAGTCAAGGTGTAAATGCTGGCTGATGAGGTTATAGCTTCAATTTCTTTGTTTTCAATGACTTGAAATATTCGTTGAACCGATTTGAATTGATCTCGTTCAAATATATACTCGGCAAAAACACTGGTATCGAGGAAAACTTTCATAATCAAACGCCATATTTTTCTTGTATATATTCGGCTCTTAATTCTTCATAGTCAGGCATACCCTCATGGATGCTTTTTAAATAGTTCAATCCATACATTGGGTCAATATCTGGCTCTTGACTTTTTATCTCATCTATTCTCATTTGTTCCAATTGCCTTTGTAAGAAACGGATAATCCAAAGCGTATCCGCTTTGTTAAGATGGGATAATTCAGGGATGATTCCGCTTTCTCTTAATTCGGTGCTTGAACCGTAATACAGGGCTACGGAAGGCTCTGAAGCCATACTATTATTGCTTTCTTCGTAATCCATCATTGGTGATTTTCAATTTGCAAAAGTAACAACAATGTTTGAATTAACAATATCAGGTGCAGATTATTTAAAAACTAGAATAAAAAAACAGCCTCCGAAACCTCGGAGGCCGTCATTCAGCATTAGCTTCGCTGAATCTTCGATTTCATAATTCAGCATTCTTACTTCGCTCTCTCTTCCTCAATAGCGGCCTGAGCAGCAGCCAGACGTGCGACGGGAACGCGGAACGGCGAGCAGCTTACGTAGTTCAAGCCAGCTTTGTAGAAGAAGTGGACCGAAGCGGGGTCACCACCGTGTTCACCGCAGACGCCACACTTCAGGTTGGCGCGCTGGCTACGGCCACGCTGGACACCCAACTTGACGAGTTGGCCAACGCCTTCTTGGTCGAGGGTGTTGAACGGGTCGGCAGGGATGATCTTCTCTTCGATGTAGTCCTTCACGATGGCGTTGACGTCGTCGCGGCTGAAGCCGAAGGTCATCTGGGTGAGGTCGTTGGTGCCGAAGCTGAAGAACTCGGCTACGCTGGCAATCTGGTCGGCCACTAAAGTAGCGCGAGGAATCTCAATCATGGTGCCGTACATGTAGTTGATCTTGACACCGAACTTGGCTTCCACTTCAGCCTTCACGCGGTTGGCGATGGCCTTCTGGTGCTCGAGCTCCTTGACGTTGATGGTCAACGGGACCATGATCTCCAGATGCGGGTCGAAGCCCTCGGTCATCAATTCAGCGGTGGCCTGGAACAGGGCGCGGAACTGGGTCTCGGTGATCTCGGGATAGACGATGCCGAGGCGGACGCCACGCAGACCCATCATCGGGTTCACTTCGTTGAGGGCATCGATGCGCTTCTTGATCTCCTCGAAGGTGATGCCACGCTCTTTGGCAAGGGCCTTCTGCTTCTCCTCGGTATGAGGCACGAACTCATGCAAGGGCGGGTCCATCAGACGGAAGGTCAACGGCTTGCCGTTCAAGACCTTCAGCGTGCCCTTGGCAGCGTTCTTGATGTAAGGCTCGAGTTCGGCCAGGGCAGCCACACGCTCTTCGGTGGTGTTGGCCAGGATCATGTTGCGCAGCTTGGCCAGCGGCTCTTCGCTGTTTTTGCCGTAGAACATGTGCTCGATACGGAACAGGCCGATACCTTCGGCGCCGAAATTGACGGCGTTCTGGGCATCTTCCGGGTTGTCGGCGTTGGTGCGGACACCCATCTTGCGGTATTTGTCAACCAAGGCCATGAACTGCTGGAACAGCGGGTTCTCGGTGGCGTTGATCATACCCACGGGCTCGGCATAGACCCAACCCTTGGAGCCGTTCAGGCTGATGGTGTCGCCTTCCTTGAACTGCTTGTCGCCGATCTTCACGATGCCCTTCTCAAGGTCGATCTTCACGGCGTCGCAGCCCACGATGCAGCACTTGCCCCAGCCACGGGCCACGAGGGCGGCGTGTGAGGTCATACCGCCACGGGCGGTCAGGATACCGTCGGCGGCACGCATGCCTTCGACGTCTTCGGGGTTGGTTTCCTCACGGACCAGGACGTTGGCCACCTTGGCGGCACGGTATTCCTTGGCCTTTTCGCTGGTGAGGGCGATGCGACCGACAGCGCCACCAGGACCTGCGGGCAGACCCTTGGCGATGACGGTGTGCTTCTTTTCGTCGGCAGCGTCGAGGATGGGGTGGAGCAGCTCGTCGAGTTGCTCGGGGGTGAGGCGCATGACGACTTCCTTCTCGTCGATGAGGCCTTCCTTCAGCATGTCGAGGGCCATGGTCAATGCGGCAACGCCGGTGCGCTTGCCGACACGGCACTGCAGCATGTAGAGCTTGCCATCCTGGATGGTGAACTCGATGTCGAGCATGTCGTGGTAGTTCTCTTCGAGGATGCGGCGCACTTCGCAGAGTTCCTTATAGGTTTCGGGCATCAGCTCCTGCATGGACTGCATGTGCTTGTTCTGCTCGTTCTTGGTGTCGTCGTTCAACGGGTTGGGGGTACGGATACCGGCCACCACGTCTTCGCCTTGGGCGTTGATCAGCCATTCGCCGTAGAACTGGTTGTCGCCAGTGGCGGGGTTACGGGTGAATGCCACGCCGGTAGCGGAGCCTTCGCCCATGTTGCCGAACACCATGGTCTGCACGTTGACGGCAGTGCCCCAGTCGTCCGGGATACCCTCGATGCGGCGGTAGGAGATGGCCTTCTTGCCGTTCCAGCTCTTGAACACGGCCTTGATGCCGCCTTCGAGTTGGGCCTCGGCGTCGTCCGGGAACTCAGTGCCCAGCACTTCCTTGATGCGGACCTTGAAGTCTTCGGCCAGCTGCTGCAGTTCTTCGGCCTTCAGTTCGGTGTCGCTCTTGTAGCCCATCTTCTCCTTGTAGGCGTCGAGCATGTCGTCGAGTTGCTTGCGGATGCTCTTGCCGTCGGCGGGTTCGATGCCCTCGGCCTTTTCCATGACGACGTCGGCGTACATCATGATAAGACGACGGTAGCTGTCATACACGAAGCGGGGGTTGTTGGTCTTCTTGATCAAGCCAGGGATGGTCTTGGAGCAGAGACCGATATTGAGCACGGTGTCCATCATGCCGGGCATCGACTTGCGCGCGCCGGAACGGCAGCTGACGAGCAGCGGGTTCTCGGGATCGCCGTACTTCATGCCCATGATGTTTTCCATGTTCTTCATGCCAGCGTGGACCTCGTCCATGAGGCCAGCGGGAAGTTGGCAGTTGTTCTGATAATAGGCGGTGCAGCATTCCGTGGTGATGGTCAAACCTGCCGGCACCGGGAGCTTCAACAGACACATTTCCGCCAGGTTGGCACCTTTGCCACCCAGCTCGTTCTTCATCGAAGCATTGCCTTCAGCCGTCTTTCCGCCGAAGGTGTAAACGTACTTAGTCATTGTGTTTTAATGATTTATGAGTGAATTAACTGATAATGATTCCTAGTTCTTCAAAGAAGCGGCAAAGTTACAAAAAGAATGGCATTAATAAAATACAAAAAATAGGTTTTTTTTGATTATCTTTGCGCTTCAAAACAATGGCAGTATGGGTTGTTTCACAAAATTGATCTTGACAGGGATGGGATGGGCTTTTGGAGGCCCCATCGGTGCCATCATCGGCTATGCCTTGGGCAGTCTTTTCTCTACCAACCAGCCTCGGGTGTTCCGTTCGGAGGTGAACCAGCAGTTTGGTAACACAGAGGAGAAACGTGATTTCAATGTGACGTTGCTTGTGCTCTCCGCTGCGGTGATGAAGGCCGATGGCAACGTGAAGAAGTCGGAGTTGGACTATGTGAAGCGTTTCTTCCTGCAGAACTTCGGCCAGGAACGGGCGGAGAACTACATCAAGATGTTGCGCGACATCCTTGAAAAGGAATACAACATCTATGAGGTGAGCCAACAGGTGGGCAGGTACATGGACTATTCCTCGCGCCTGCAGCTTCTCCATTACCTGTTCGGAATTGCCAATGCCGATGGCTTTGTGTCGGAGGCGGAAATCGGCGTGATCCATACCATCTCCATGTACATGGGGGTAGGCGAGCCGGATTATCAATCCATCAAGGCCATGTTTGTCAGGGAAGTCAACGCTTCGGACAATGCCTACAAGATCCTGGGTGTGGATCCCAATGCCACCGATGAGGAAGTGAAGAAAGCCTATCGCGAAATGGCCAAGAAGAACCATCCCGACTTGGTGAGCAATTTGGGAGAGGATGTGCGCAAGGATGCGGAGAAGAAGTTCCAGCGAATCAACGAAGCCTACGAGTCCATCAAGAAACAACGAGGGATAAGTTGATGGTTAGTGGTTTTTGTTGAACTACTGATTATCAGCTATTTAAATAGTTTTAACTAGTTGAATGGTTTTGACTAGTTGGATGGTTTCCACTAGTTAAAGGGTTTTCGCTAGTCAAAGAGTCTCCAATTGATTCCAATGAAAATCTTGCTGTCACGCATCGGGTAATGCGGTGCGATAAAGGAATCATGGTTGCCTGTGAGCAGGAACAGGTTGCTGTACTGTACGTAGATATCGGCTTTTTTGACGTTGATGGCGAGGGCCAGGTCGATGAAGGGGAAGTTGCCGATGCGGACGTCGTCTTGCAGGTAAAACGTTCTCAGGGCGGGCATATAGGCGTCAGCACGGTATTTCGTGAAGTATTGCACAGTGAGGCTGGGCTGCAAGGTGGCCGCTTTCTTGAAGATGGGCTGAGAATAGCTGATTTTCAGCCGACTTTGGAAGGCAGGAAGCCGGAGGATTTCATCGTTGCTGACATGATGGAGGCAAAGGAATCCTTCCAGCTGGAAACGCCACAGGGTGACAGCGGCACTTCCGTACAACTCGCTGATGCTGACGATGCCGTCGTGTTGGGCGGGGCGGGCTTCCTGGTTGAAGTAGATCAGGTCGTTGACGGTGGTGTTTCGTAGGCCGATCCGGTAGCCTTTATACTGTGCATGTAGGTCCATGGAGAGCGACGTGGCCGCGTGGAAGTCGTTCTCCCAACGGAAATGGTTGGATACGTAACGGGTCTCAAACCAGGTGGGCGACTGGCGTCTCAGATCGATCAGGAACCGCAGGATCAGGTCTTTCCCGAAATGACTGTCCTTTTTGCCGAAACGTTGTTCCCATTGCCCTTTGAGGTCGAAATCGCCGATCTGGTAGCCCAGGGTGACCAATTGCGCCTGCCCGGTGAGGGTGGTCAGTCCGAACAGGTTCGCGACGATGCCTCCGTGCAAGAGGACCTGCGAGTGGGTCCGGTCGGTGAGGGTGCTGTCCAATAGGTAGTCGTATTGCTTGATGCGATAGAAGTCGTAGTGAAGGCCGGCATACAGGTAGAACGGCACGTCGTTGTTGTATTTTTTATATCCTAATGAGTTCCAAGTCAGGCTGTTACGGATTGCGTGGATAAGGGTGGTGTCGGTGGTCTTGGCGTTGAAAACCGTGTCGTAGGCCGCATAGAAGGGCAGGGCGGCGGAGGTTTCGTTGAAGTACCGCTGTTGGCGCTGATAGGCGAACTGGTGGTTGATGCGTCCCAAGGTGAAACGCCGGGTGCGGAGGGAGTCGTTGGCCGATGGAAGCAAGTCTGTCTGGGCCTGGGGTGTGGCTCCCAAGGAGACAGGGGCTTCCTTCGCGGATCCGATTGAGTCTACGGCTGGTTGGGAAGGCTTTTGTGTGATGCTGTCGGTGGGAGGGAGGCTCTCCTTCTTGAATTGGGGAAGAAGGTTGAAGGCCTGCTGGAATCCCGCTCCCGACACCTTGATGTAATTGGTGCTGCTGTTCAGGTTGGTGAGGATGGCGGCGTTGTCGCTTTCGAGGTGTTGGGCATAGACGCTGTCGTAGCGGATGCCTCCGTTTTCCTGCATGGCGAGCTTGTTCCTGTACCAGTAGGCGCAGGCTTGGTACCGCTGGTCTTTTGTGATATATAAGGCGTTGATCCAGAAGTAGTTATTCTCTGCCTTGTTGTTTTTGTACAGCCCTGGCGAATAGTTGACGTTGTATTCCATGGAGAGGAACAGACCTTGTATGAACTGCCGTCCGAATCGGAAGTTGAGATGCTGTTCCTTGTCGCCGGTGGTCATCACGTACCGGATCTCGGAGTAGGGGAGTAGGGACAGATACGTTTTGAGGTCCTTTTCGGTTTTGAGGAATTGGGCGTATGCGGGCAGCGTCAGGTCGAAGCCGATGTCGGAATCGTTGTGGTACCGCATCGCCTTGTGGGCCAGGCCGATATTCGATAGGGTGGTGTAGAGGACCGGATTGTTGCCGAGGGGATCGAACGTATTGGCGTGGAACGTGGCCGTGTCGAGTGTGTGAGGCACGTTGAGTGACAGGGAGTCGAGTGCCAGTGGATAGTAGGTCACCAAAGTAGAGTCGACGCTGCGGTTTTGTGCAAGGGCGGTAGCACAAAAGAGGAAGGTCGTCAATATGGTAAGAAGCCGTTTCACGAGGCAAAGATAATAAAAAACGCAAATCGATACGTCAATGCATTTTTTCTCCCACGCCGGACACCCATACGGAGTTCCCCTCCACCCCCGGAGGGGGTGTTTTAGCGAAGCGAGGAGGTGTCTGCGGTACCTCAGCAACGGACCGTTTTTGTTTCCATTGCATTCCATTCCCCACGCCGGACACCCATACGGAGTTTCCCTCCACCCCCGGAGGGGGTGTTTTAGCGAAGCGAGGAGGTGCTTGCGGCACCTCAGCAACGGACCGAAGGGAGTTGCGTAGTGCCGCGGGCACTTCCTCACGGAGCTAAAAACGAAAGAAGCCCTCTCGGTTTCCCGGAGGGCTTCCCGTATGGGTGGGCGGCGACCTACTTTCCCACAGGTTGATGCAGTATCATCGGCACTGCCGGGCTTAACTTCTCTGTTCGGAATGGGAAGAGGTGCGCCCCGGCGTCATAGCCGCCACAAGTCTCTTGCAAGGCCTTGGCAGTGGAAGGAAAGCCCTCTCTTCACCTGGGCGTCAGGCGCCTTCGCGGGGACCTCGGGTCCCGGCCTGGCGGCCGGACCGGCGTCCGTTTCATCGTTTTGATCGTTTCCCCGTCCGGCTTCCGGACGGGACGCGCAAGCCCTCGGGCAATTAGTGCCGCTCGGCTCAACGTGTCGCCACGCTTCCACCTGCGGCCTATCGACGTGGTCGTCTACCACGGCCCTCTGAGGAGGCCTCATCTTGGGGAGAGTTTCGCGCTTAGATGCTTTCAGCGCTTATCTCAACCGGACGCGGCTACCCGGCGGTGCGGCTGGCGCCACAACCGGTGCACCGTTGGTCCGTCCGACCCGGTCCTCTCGTACTAAGGTCAGCCCCCCTCAAGCCTCCAGCGCCCGCAACAGATAGAGACCGAACTGTCTCGCGACGTTCTGAACCCAGCTCGCGTGCCACTTTAATCGGCGAACAGCCGAACCCTTGGGACCTTCTCCAGCCCCAGGATGTGACGGGCCGACATCG
>JAEEGH010002622.1_pt1 | contig 48321 bp, 34 predicted proteins | sample 9134181 | NCBI WGS metagenome assembly JAEEGH01 (sample SAMN16246544, study PRJNA631951) | gut metagenome | biome: gut microbiome; feature: rumen; material: DP-attached | host: Bos | place: Iran: Karaj | collected 2018-10
CTTACGAGCCTATCTGGGCAATCGGAACAGGCGAGACAGCTACAGCAGATCAGGCTGAGGAAGTATGTAAGCTTATCCGTGAGCTTATTGCTAAGCTTTACGATCAGGCAACAGCTGATGAGGTTCGCATCCAGTACGGCGGATCTATGAATGCAGGAAATGCTGCAGAGCTTCTTTCAAAGCCCAACATTGACGGCGGACTTATCGGCGGAGCAAGCCTTAAGGCTGACTTCGGAAAAATCGTTAATGCATAAAAGTAATCACTTGGCGAGGTATTTTCGAGCCTAGTGTACTACTTTGTTCCGGCGAGCACCTATGGTGCGAGAGCGGAACTCCCTATTTTACAAAATAAACTGCCATTATTGTAAAATTTATAGGCGGCGCATTAGATGAATTCATCTTTTGCGTCGCTTTTTACTTTAAAGAAATTTCTTCAAATTTCAGGAAAATTGACTAAGAGATAGGGAAAGCAATGCTTTAGTCAACGCGTCAAGGAAATTTGTCTTAGATTGAGCAGAAGATTACAGCGAATATTGATCAAAAGTCGGCGAGACATCACACTAAGCGATAACCTAAGCTGATTGGCACTGATAAGTTTTCTCAAATTCTCACAAAACATCTACTATGATAAGATTTGAGCATCACAGAAATGCGATGCTGACCGGAAAGCCGGAGGTGTGACGGATATGCCTCCGGTTTTTTCTAAAAAGGTTACAGCTGTCAGGAGAGGTAAAACGATGCCAAACATACAGTATTCGGGAGTCAGGGAGAGCATCCCGGGAAGAATAAACGATCTTGGTACAACCGGAAAAGAAGTTGCGGAAAACTATAAAAAGGGATGTCTTAAAAGGGCAGACAGGAGCTTTGCACAGGGACTGCAGTGTCAGCAGATAAACAGTATGGCGGCGCTTATGTCTTTGGAGGATTCTGTCTTTATCTCACATTCTCCGCAGGGGTGTGTCGGATGTGCGATCATGGCGGTAGATATGTACCGCGTCGGACAGATTCACAGAGGAATCAAGGTTGTCAAAAATCCCAGACTTATTGTTACAAATATAGATCAGAAGAGCGTAGTATTTGGCGGTGAGCAGAAGCTTAGAGAGGCTGTTCAGAAAGCGGTCGAGAGATACAATCCGAAGCTTGCGTTTATATATGCTTCCTGCGCATCAGGTATCATTGGAGACGATATTGACGCGATAGCACAGGATCTTCAGACTGATTATCCTGATACTATAATGGTTCCGATACACTGCGAAGGCTTCAAATCCAAAGTTTGTGCGTCCGGGTTTGATGCGGCATTTATTTCAATCAATAAATATATTTTGAAAAAAGAGAAAGTTGAAAAAGAAAAAGGACTCATAAATCTTTTTGCCCCTACGACAGTCAGTTTCGCCGATCAGAAAGAAATGGAGCGAATGATAAATCTTTTGGGTGCAAAGGTCAACTATATTCCTTTTTACAGCTCTCTTGAAAAGATAAAAAGAATCCCTGCAGCGGAGGCTTCGACATCTATCTGTAAAGTATTTGCGGATGAGTTTATGAAGACTCTCTGGGAAGACTACGAGATACCTTATTCACACACCGTAATGCCTATCGGAATAAGAAATACCGATAAGTGGTACAGAGGCATCGCTAAGGTTATAGGCAAGGAAGAGGAAGTTGAGAAAATCATCGCTTCCGAACATAAAAGAATAGAACCGCTTGTTGCGGAACTTAAGGAAAGACTTAAGGGAAAAAGGGTATTTATCTGCGGCGGAACAGGAAGATCTTTTGCGGCAGCGGCTCTTATAGATGATTTTGGCATGGAACTTGTTGGACTCGAAACACCGACATATGACGCCGATGCGCAGGTTGACATAGAGTATCTTAACGACATTCACAAGAATTTTGTGGTTGATATTGCCAACATGCAGCCTTTTGAGCAGGTTAATCTTTTGAACAAACTTAAACCCGATGCATTTATAGGAGTTCCCGAATGGGCGGCAAAGCTCGGACTTCCGACTACACATGTTCTTGACGGAAAAAGACCTACGATGGGCTATGACGGACTTCTTTTCCTGGGAAACAAGATCGCGGATCAGCTCGAAAATCCGGGATTTAACAAGAAACTTGCAAAGCATGTAAAACTCCCTTACAAGGATTCATGGTACAAAGAAAATGCGTTCAAATATATTTTAGGGGGAGAAGATTAATGTCACATATTATGGAAAATCCTAAGGGCGGATGCGTTCTTGCGGGAATCAACGCCGTTCTTGGTGCGATAAACAGAGTCTGCCCGATATTACATTCAGGTCCCGGATGCTGTATGCAGACTACGGCAGCAGATCAGGGACAGTCGGGACATAAACACTCATGCTTTGTAAGCGGAGTGTCAATCCCGTCAAGTAACATGCTTGAAAAAGAAGTTGTATTCGGCGGAGTTAATAAATTAAGAACAACAATACAGGGCTCGATTGACATAATGGATGCCGATGCTTTTTTTGTCCTGACCGGATGTACCGCAGGTATTATCGGAGATGATATCGAGAGCGTCACAAGTAAATTCAGGGAAGAAGGGCATGAAGTCTATTCAATCGATACGCCAGGATTTGCGGGCGACAGTAACCTCGGATATGAGGTGATCTGGAATACGTTTTTAGACAAGGTTATTGAAAAAGATGTTCCAAAGGACGATAAGCTTGTGAATATCTTTGGAATTGTGCCCTACCACGATCCGTTCTGGAGCGGCACGCTTGAAGAAATCGATAGGATTCTTTCAAAGCTGGGACTTAAGGTTAATACCTTTTTTACCAAACATCAGGGAATTGAAGATATTAAAAAGAGCTCCGGTGCGGCGCTCAATATCATTGTAAATCCGTGGCTCTTCAATGGGCCTGCCAAGAAGTATGAGGAGAAATTCGGCGTTCCAAGTATCAGGATTCCGGGACTCTTTGTCGGTGCGACAGATACCACTAATTTTATCAGAGCAGTGCAGAAAGCACTTAATCTTGATGAAAAACTTGTAGAGGATGTGATCGAGGCGGAAGAGGACTACGTCTACAGCTATCTGGGACAGTCAATCGGAGTTGTGAGCTGGAAAAGATTTGCTGTTGTTGCAGATGCAAACAGTGCTGTCGGATACACAAGATATCTTGCGAATGATTACAGCTTCACACCTGTTCTGGTGATAGTATCCGAGCCAATCTTCAGACAGGAGGACAAGGACAGGATAGAAAAAGAAATTCGGGATCTTGAATATGCAAAGCCTCCGAAAGTTCTTTTCCTGACGGATCAGTACGAGATCAACAAGGCAATCCGTGAGGAGGAAAAAGAGATAACACTTCTAGTAGGAAGTAGCAACGAGAGAGAAATTGCGCTTGAAAAAGAGATTCAGTTCATCCTCGGAGCATTTCCCATAAATGAAAGGCTTATTTTTAACAGAACCTATGCGGGTTACAGAGGAAGCCTTACATTTACGGAAGATATTTATGATAACAACTGATCAAAAGAACCGTTCTGTTACCGTAGTGTCGGTAGCGGAGCGGTTTTTGCTTAGGACGTAATTATCTCGAGCCGTACCGGAATTGACTAAAGATATAAAAAGATATAAAGTATAAGCACAGATATAAAAAGATATAAAAGACATCATCACATATAAAGAGGTATAAAAATGGGGAATCCTTTCACATTATCTTTTGGGAAAAAACCATCTGAATTTATTTCAAGAATTACTCAGACAAATCAGATTTTAGACGATTTTAAGGGTGAAAACCCTTCAAGCCAAGTTTATATGATAACAGGAGTAAGAGGTGCAGGGAAGACTGTTATGATGACAACCATAGCCTCTATGCTCACGCAGGACAAACAATGGATATCTGTGGAACTGAATCCGGAAAGGGATATGCTTGATAAGCTTGCAGCTTCGTTATATTCAATACCTGATCTGCATGCCTTGTTTTTGAAGGCGAAGTTGGACTTTTCTGCATTGGGGCTAGGTGTTACTTTGGAAAATTCCGCTCCGGTTAATGATATTGAAATAGCTATTGACAAGATGCTGGAGCATGTTAAGAAATCCGGAAAAAAAATCCTTATAACCATAGATGAAGTGACAAAAAACGATAATATCAGAGTATTCTCAGCAGCATTCCAGATCCTGCTGAGAAAGGAATATCCGGTATACTTGCTTATGACAGGGCTTTACGAGAATATCTATAATTTGCAAAACGAAAAGTCTCTGACTTTTTTGTACAGAGCGCCAAAGGTTGTTTTGGAACCTTTGAATTATACAGCAATGATAGCTAAGTACAAGCAGGTCTTTTCCTGTGAACAAGAGAAAGCAGAAGAAATGGCCAAGCTGACCAAAGGATATTCTTATGCATTTCAGCTTTTAGGATATCTCATGTGGAATAATAAAGACAAAAGTCTGGAGGACATTCTTCCTGAATATGACCAATATCTTGATGAATATGTGTACAACAAGATTTGGAGCGAGTTATCAGAAACAGATAAATTAGTATTGGGAGAAATGGCTACGTCGCATAAAACAGATGTTACTTTGATAAGAGAAGCATTGGGAATGTCTACTTCAAAGTTTTCTGTATATCGAGATAGACTAAAACGTAAAGGAATAGTCAATGCAAGCCAATATGGATCGTTGTTTTTGATTCTTCCAAGATTTGAGGATTTTATAAAACTTCACTTGGAATAGATGGGACAAAATTTGATAGCATAAAAGACAAAAAATAGTGAGAAAGTATTTGAATCAGGTCTTATAATATTGCAGAATTGCGCTGAATGCTGTGAATATATGGCGTTTTGTGCAATATAATTCGGTATAACGTTTCATGATATCAGTACAGGTTTATCATGAACAAAGTGTCAAAGCACGAGATTGTTGTTAGATAAGCAATCGGAAAGGATACATTATGGATTATAAGTTACTTAGCAATATAAAAGGACCTGAGGATGTAAAAAAGCTTTCGCAGGATGAACTTAAAGAGCTTGCAGTTGAGGTAAGAGAAGCTCTTTTTAACAGAACAACCAAAATCGGAGGACATTTCGGACCGAACTTCGGAGCGGTGGAACTTACTATCGCGCTTCACTATGTCTTTGATTCGCCTAAGGATCAGTTTGTTTTTGACGTTGCACACCAGACCTATACGCACAAGATGTTGACCGGAAGATCTATTGCATATACAGATGATGCGCATTTTGGAGATGTGTGCGGATTTACCAATCCCAGAGAGTCTGAGCATGATATGTTCTATATCGGCCATACATCTACTTCAGTGAGCCTTGCGACAGGACTTGCCAAGGGAAGAGATGTTTCGGGCAAAAAAGGCAACGTCGTTGCAATAATCGGTGACGGATCGCTTAGCGGCGGCGAGGCGCTTGAGGGTATCGATTATGCTGGCGAGATGGATTCTAATCTCATAATCGTTGTAAATGACAATGAGCAGTCTATTGCCGAGAATCACGGCGGACTTTACAAGAATCTTGAACAGCTTAGAAAGAGTAATGGCACATGCGAAGTTAATCTTTTTAAGGCAATGGGACTTGATTATAAATATGTCGAAGAGGGCAATGACATCGAGACACTTATCAAGGCATTTAAGGAAGTAAAAGATATCGATCATCCCGTAGTTGTCCATGTTCACACACAGAAGGGAAAGGGCTATGCTCCTGCCGAGAAGGACAAGGAAGAGTGGCACTATGCTATTCCTTTTAACAGAGAGACAGGTGAGCGCGTAAGCTTCGGAAACTTTGAGTCTTATCAGGCAATTTTCGGAAAATACATGCTTGATAAGATTGGAAATAATGACAAGCTTGTCTGCGTTACGGCAGCAGTTCCGGGTGCGGTTGGACTTGGACAGGATGTAAGAAATAAGATGGGCAAGAACTATGTAGATGTAGGAATTGCCGAAGAACAGGCTGTTGCAATGTGCTCGGGAATAGCAAAGAACGGCGGAAAGCCTGTATTTGTTACCAACGCGACATTTGCACAGAGAGTCTACGATCAGATGACTCAGGATGTCAGCCTTAACAGAAATGCTGTTACAACAGTTCTTTTCTCGACATCCATTTATGGAATGGGCGATGCAACACATATTGGAATTTCAGCGATGGGCATGTTCACTAACATTCCCGGCGTTACGTATCTTTCACCCACAAGCAAAGAGGAGTTCCTTGCAATGCTTGAGTACAGCATTGAGCAAAGCGACCATCCGACTATAATCGCTGTTCCCTGCGACGGAGTTAACAGCATGATCTATCCTGTGGACAGTAATTATGATAAGACAGACAAGTACCAGGTGTGCGAAGAAGGTGAGAAAACAGCAATCCTTGCTCTTGGTGATTTCTTCAATATAGGTGTTCAGACAGCTAAGCTTATAGAGGAAAAGACAGGTAAAAAAGCTACACTCATCAATCCGAGATTTGCATCAGGCATCGACAGAGAACTGTTAGATAAACTCTGTGCCGATCATGATGTGATCGTTACGCTTGAGGACGGTATTCTTGAAGGTGGTTTCGGTCAGAAGATTGCGTCATATCTTGGCGGTAAAGATGTAAAAGTCCTTAACTACGGCTTTATCAAGAAGTTCTATGACGGAATGAGCGCCAAAGATGCGCTTTTGGAGAGCAGAATCACTCCCGAGTGCATACTTGAGGATGTTACAAGTATCATGAAAATTTGAGGCAGGTGTGCAAAGAGTTGCAAAGCAACTCTTTGTTCGGAGGAGTCTATTTGACCTCCAATGAAAAAAAGCGTAAATTGAAATGGTAACATTTCATTTATTCAAGGAGAGAGAATATGGCAAAAATCTTAAATCCGGAACAGTATAAAGAGTCTATGAGCACCAAAGGAGAAATTCGTTACAAAGAGACGCAAAGACTTTTGCTCTTTGGGCTTCCGTGGACTTTTACAAAATATGAACTCAGAGACAATGACCTTACGATCATCAAAGGTTTTTTGACAGTGCGCGAAAACGACTGTTATATGTACAAAGTATCTGATGTTGAGATAACAAGAACGCTCATGCAGAGATTATTTGGGTTGTCAACGATCACATGCTTTACTTCCGATGTTACGGATAAGACAATTGTTATGAAGAATATCAAGCACGGACGCGAGATTAAGGATTTCCTTCTTCACGCTTCTGAGGCCGCAAGGATCCGTCGCAAGACCGTAAGCATGCAGAATATAGGTTTTGATTCCGATGACATGGATGATTTGGAGGATAATCAATAAGTAATATAAGGATCGAACTATCACGTTTAAAAAATATGTGCTAAATTATAAATAGAAACGTTTTTTAGTTAATAATATACCTATACGAGGATGATATGGTAAACATAGTTGATGATCGAAAAGATAATTCCGGAACAAGAGGAGTTTATCTTGCATTAATGGTATTTGGCGGAATAATGATGAACATTTGTGGAAGTAAGTTTGTCGGTCACTTCGAAATTCCGCTGTATCTGGATTCTGTAGGTACAATGACCGTATCTATGCTGGGAGGATTTCTTCCCGGCATATTTGTCGGTTTTTTCAGTTCGTTCCTAAACAGTATTTTTACCGATTCCGTAGCGATTTCCTACAGCATGATAAATGTTCTTATCGCTATACTTACCACTGTCTTTTATGAAAAGAAGTGGTTCAAAGATTTCTATAAGATTATTCTGGCAGTACTTATATATGGCTTTGTCGGAGGTGTGATCGGTGCGATCCTCACAGGTATAATCTACGGCTTTGGCTCTGAGACTGCGTCCTTAAATTTTTTGAAGATAATTTATGAATCAGGTAAGATGTCGGCATTTCAGGCTGCGCTTATCGCCGACTATATAGTTGATGTTGCGGATAAGATGATAAGCGTGCTCATAGCTCTTTTGATCACATTCATAATTCCTGCCCGTGTTCGTGACAGATTAAATGTGAAATATTGGCATCAGGCGCCACTTACGCGTGAAACCGTACAGACTATGAGAAATGCAAAGAGCCGCCGAATATCGCTTAGATTTAAGGTTGTTATCCTTCTTACTCTTGCAACGGGGCTTGTCGCATTTTGCGCTATCTTTATCAGTACCTTGCTGTTTAGGGATGCGATCATTCAAACGGGAAAAAATACTGTCCATATTGCGCGTGAGATCGGAAACTATTCGGGAGTCGATCTTTCCGGAATATCGCCGTACTCTGAAGAAGAGACGGGAAGAGAGGTCTTTAAATTTGCTACAAGGCAGATTTCTCTTTTCATCGGATTATATATATTCATTCTCGGTGTAGGTATCTATATGGCGGAGTACCATCTGATACTTCCGATAAATACGATGGCACTCACCTCGTCGCGGTTTTCCGACGGCGATGAGGAGAAGCTTGAAAAGTCTGCCAAGATGTTTGATGAGATCAAGATCAGGACAGGCGATGAGATTGAGAACATGTACGGTGCGTTTCTTAAGATGATAGAGGCGCATGTTGCTTCTGTTCAGGCGCTAAAGAGCAGAAACGAGACAATTACGGCACTTCAGAACTCAATCATCTATGCTCTCGCCGATCTCGTTGAGAGTAGGGATCAGAGCACGGGTGAGCATGTTAAGAATACGGCGGAATATACCAAGATCATCATGAATGAGATGATAAAAGAGGGCATTTATACAGATCTTTTGACACCGCAGTTTGTTTCGGACGTGTATCATTCGGCTCCGCTTCACGATGTCGGCAAGATCAGTATTTCTGATAATTTCCTCAACAAGCCGGGCAAACTTACACCCGAAGAGTTTACGATTATGAAGACACATTCCAAGGAAGGTGCTATGATCATTGATAAAGTCATGAGCAATCTTCCCGAGCAGGACGCAGGATATCTGAAAGAAGCCAAGAATCTTGCAATGTACCATCATGAGAGATGGGACGGTACGGGATATCCCATGGGACTTAAGGGAGAAGAGATTCCTCTTTCCGCAAGGATCATGGCGGTAGCCGATGTGTTTGATGCGCTTATCTCGGAGAGAAGTTACAAGAAAGCTTTCCCGTTTGATGAAGCAATTAAGATAATTAAAGAAAGTTCCGGCACTCACTTCGATCCCAAAGTTGCGCAGGCTTTTTTGAATGCGCTTGAGGAAGTGAAAAAGATAGCGGACGTGTGAAAGGATTTTTATGAAAAAAGACAATATTATTTTGGTCGGGATGCCTACATCCGGAAAGAGCACGGTAGGCGTAATACTCGCCAAAATATTGGGATATAACTTTGTCGACGCAGATATTGTTATCCAGAAAAAAGATGGAAGACGACTTTCTGAGATAATTGAGCAGGAAGGCGTTGACGGATTTATTGACATTGAGAACAGGATTAATTCAGGTATCGAGACGGAAAGAACTGTCATAGCAACCGGCGGAAGCGTTGTTTACGGCACGGAAGCTATGCAGCATTATAAAAATATCGGCAGGATAGTATATCTCAAAGTCGGAATGGACGTTCTGACAAAGCGCTTAAAAGATGTAAAACAGCGCGGGGTTGTCATGAGACCCGGACAATCACTGATTGCACTTTACAATGAGCGTAGCGTCTTGTACGAGAAATATGCCGATATCACGATTGATGAAAAAAATAACACAATGGAAGAAGTCGTTACAGACTTGGTCGCAGCACTCAAAGAATAAGGCATGAATGAATAATGGAGCGAACGAAACTAAAAAAGGTGAGTACATAACCGGCTCGGGAAGGCGGTTTGTTTCTGACGCGCCAAAAGAGTTTCATTATACGTCATTTGAGACAAAGAGGCTCCTTAGAGAGTATGCTCCCGTCAGTGAGGCACCTCTTTTATACAAAGACACTTCACTTGCGGTTTTGGAGCCGCATGCCGTATTAAACAGAGAAAAGCTTGTGGTATCTTTTGGTATAAAGTCAGAAAACGGAGGCCACAGCTACGTTATCAAAGATATATCTGAATTTCTCGATGCGATAGAAAAGCGGAGTTTTTTAAGCTATGGAAAGCATCTTGAATTCACGCATGATATGTCCGCATTTTCTGCGGATTCACAGAAGATCATAAATTTCTTATTCGACTATTTCAGAGGAAGAAGGGCGGGAGATCCTTATCAGGTTTATTCTCGTTCAAAGAGTCGCAGCAAAAACATCGAGCTTTGCGGAAATGAAATCGATGAGTTCTTTAAATCGGTAAAGGAGACTTTTTTCCTCAATTCCGATTTTAGGGCAATGTACAGCGACGAGCGCCTTCTTGAGATAGTTCCCGTTTTCCCCGACATTGACCTTCATATTGAGAAAAAGAATTTCGGAGTCGTTTTTGAATCCGGCTCTTTTACCATGTTCGAAGGATATTCAAATATTTATTTCGAGAGAAAGAGAAAGCTTCACATGATTCCCCGAAGCGACTGCTCGGAGATTATTCCGGTTCTTAAGTTCCTTGCGGCGAGAAGAACGGAGAATGAGCTGTTTATAGCGGAAAAAGATCTGCCTCTCTTTTCGGAAGGTCTTTTCCCTGTGATAAATGAGTTCTTCAATGTGAGTTCGGACGGCTTCGAGCCTTCGAGGTACGCGCCCGACATACCGAAGTTCGAGATATACATCGATATGCCGGATGAAAATAGCATAACCTGTAATGTAAAAGCGGCTTATGATGCGGGAAACGGAATGAAAGAGAGCTTCGATATCTTTGAATCTCCGGACAATGACAAGTTTGCGGATGAGACTGTGACTGATGTGAAAAGAAACAGTTATCTGGAGAACAGGACCGCAAAGCTTATCAGTCCATATTTTGACAAGCTTGATTCCGACAGGAAGGCGCTGGTACTTACGACGGATTCATACACAGACGATAAGCTTTATGTTTTCCTTGCGGAGAAGATGGGATATCTTTCAACCATAGGCGATGTGTTCGTAACGGATGCGATCAAGGCGGTAAGGATTGAAAAGAGACTGAAGGTGAATCTTGGCGTTTCGGTTGTTTCAGACCTTCTGGAGCTTTCGATGGTGCCGGAGACTCTTACGACGGACGAACTTAGTGAGATACTGAGCCAATATGATAAAAAGAAAAAGTATTACAGATTAAAGAGCGGCGAAGTGGTGAGCGTTGAAAGCGAAGATGCGAAGATGCTGTTTGCGCTAAAGGACGGACTTGGGATAACGACGAAGCAGATTGTCGAAGGCCATGTGTCAGTGCAAAGATACAGAGCTCTTTTCATAAATGACCTTGCGGAAAAAAATAGTGAAGAGGGCGGTTCTTCTATCGGAAGAAGCAAGGGCTTCAAAGATTTTGTGTCGGGATTTGCATCGACTACGGATAAGCGTTTCGTAATCCCCGACAGTCTTACGGATGTTCTGAGGGACTATCAGAAGACAGGATATTTCTGGCTCAGAGCGCTTTCACATAATGGATTTGGCGGTATTCTAGCGGATGATATGGGACTTGGAAAGACAATTCAGGTTTTGGCATATCTTTTGAGCGTAAAAGAGTGCGCAGTAAAAGAGGGCAGAAAGAACAGGTGCAGTCTTATCGTTTGTCCCGCGTCGCTTGTCTACAACTGGCAGCATGAGATCAAGAAGTTCACGCCGGCTCTTAACTGCGAGATAGCTGCCGGAATAAAGCCTGACAGAGTGAGGGTTACGTCGGAAATCGACAGCGAAGAGACGGATGTTATCATTACTTCTTACGATCTTTTGAGAAGAGATATCGAGTTATATAAGTATCTTAACTTTGAGTGCTGCGTTATTGATGAAGCACAGTTTATAAAGAACCCCGGAACTTTGATTGCAAAGGCCGTAAAGAGCATAAATGCGGCATTTAAAGTGGCTCTTACGGGAACGCCCATTGAGAACAGGCTTAGCGAACTCTGGAGCATATTTGATTTCTGCATGCCGGGATATCTTTTCGGATATAAGCAGTTCCATGACAATATCGAGGTTCCCGTCGTTTCGGACGGAGATGAGACTTCGACGAATATGCTGAGGAAGATGATAGCGCCTTTTGTGATCAGAAGGCTCAAGAGTGATGTCTTAAAGGATCTACCCGATAAGCTTGAAGAGAATATCTTTGCACCAATGAACAGTTCTCAGAGAGAGCTTTATGATGCGCATCTTCAGCGGGTTAAGCTCATGGTTGAGGGAACGGATGAAGAGTCTTACGGAAAAGACAGGATAGTAATTCTTTCGGAGCTTACAAGGCTTCGTCAGCTTTGCTGCGATCCGGGACTTGTTTATGAAAACTACACGGGCGGAAGTGCCAAGACGGATCTTCTTATCGAGATGATAAAGAGCGCGTCTGAGAGCGGACACAAGATTCTTTTGTTCTCGCAGTTTACGTCAATGCTGGACAGGATAACAAAAGAGCTTGAAAATGCGGGAATATCACACTATCTTCTTACAGGTTCGACCAAAAAAGAGGACAGGATCAAGCTCGTCGATGCATTCCAGGAAGATGACACCTCTGTATTTTGCATTTCGCTTAAAGCCGGCGGAACGGGACTTAATCTTACGAGCGCCGATATTGTCATTCATTTTGACCACTGGTGGAATATTGCGGTTGAAAATCAGGCGACTGACAGAGCTCACAGGATCGGTCAGAAGAACGTCGTTACTGTATACCGCCTTATCATGGAGAATACTATCGAAGAGCGTATAATCAACTTACAGAATCGTAAAAAAGAGCTTGCAGATAAGCTCCTTGATACAGGAACAATGAGTAATCCAACACTCACAAGAGAAGAACTTCTTGAACTTCTGGGATAAATAATTTCGCGAACAATGTATCGGAATAAAAGGAGCAGATGAAAACTCTTTTTGTAAAAAGGGTATTCATCTGCTCTTTATCAGTCTATTTCGTGGTAGAGAACCGGGAAATTATCGGCTCTTATTATAAAGATATCGTGCGGATTGTCTTCTCTGAAAGCAATGTAGTCGTCAATCTCGCCTGAATAGTAGCGTTCTTCATTATATGTTGTGAACAGCTTTACTTTTTTGGTAAGAGGTTTTGCATATATATTTACTTCATCTACGCTGACTGCTGTTTTGGCAAAAGACATCACGGTTTTCTTTTTACCTGTCGCTGTATTTCTGATGCTTGGCGCGTATTCAAAGGCCTTTTTGAACGGCTTGTCCAAAGTTTTATAGGAACTTCTTAGTTTCTCTTCCGATATGGGATAAACTTCGCCGAAAAGACCTATCATCAGGTATGTTGTGGTATCTATGAGAACATCCATATCGCCTTTGAGCGTTCTGACAGTTATCTCCGTGTTGTCGGGGAATATGTCGTCAAGCTTTACATAGCCAAGTTCCTGAGTCGTCTTGGCATATTTTTTCATCGCTGATGTATCAAGCGTCATTTCCTTGGCATATATTATCTCGTAGGAATCAAAGTATTGTTCCATGCGCTCATGAAGAATCTTTGCAGAAAATGCGGCATATTGTTCATCTGTCTGCATCGCGAAAAGATGCATAAGTTTCTCGGGACGGAGCTTTCCGCCGGCCTTGTACATATGTCCGCCGCCTCCTCCGAGACCTTTTGCAAGAAATGCGGCAAGCTCATCGGCATGAACTTCTTTTATGCAGCTTCTTACAGAGAATTTTACTTCGCTTTGCCCGATGTAGTAGCTGAGACATACGTTTACGCCTGCGGTTTCAAGCGCAAAATCACTCATGACTCCGAGAATGTTCGGATCGCACGGCTCAGACTTTATTATCATATATTTATTCTTTTCAAAATACTCATAGTTAATTATTGCATTTCCGGTCACCTTGAGCTCATCAAGGGAAATGTTCGAGTTGCTCATTTCCACAATTATGCTTCTGTTAATAACAAGCTCGTCTTGCATATCCTTATCAAGAGGGTGGGAGATTTCGGAGAGTTTGTTTGTATCGGTGTACAGACCGTAGTAAAGAGCTGTTGCAAGGAGAGGCTCATCGTTTACGTCTACGCCTTCCTTTTTGAGTAAATCCCATACAACCGTGGAAGCACTTCCTATCGCGTTCTTTATTTCCGAATATTCGGGAAGTTCATCGATTGCCTGATGATGATCTATTATCGCAATGTGCTTTGCGGGTGTTTTGGTAATATTTCTTTGTCCATATTGGCAGTCAACAGTTATCAAAAGCTCCGGAGTATCGGGGAAATCAGGCTCATAGCTTACCGGTATCTTGAGTTTGTCGAGCATAATGGTAATATTGCTCTTTGTGATAACATTTTTTCCGCGGTAGATGAGTCGTGCATTTTTCCCGTTGTTTTTAAAATACCACCATAAAGCGTACCCCGATGCCAGTGCATCAGCATCCGGGTTATCGTGACACTGTATGACAATATCATTGTATTTCAGTAATTCGTTCAATCTCATAACTAAATAAATCCAAGCGTGTTCGCATCCTCCAAGCAGTACCGGAGCGAACAGAAAAACATTTAAGCGGACTGTTCGTATAAAAAGCCCACTATCTCTATGATAATCAATTTTTGTATTATGTAAAGGTCAGTGTGTTCATAATTAACCAAATTGTTTGTATATGGTTTTAATATAAAATCATCGTAAATACGATAGCATTGTAAGTCTATGACTAATTTTAATGTATAATATTAATTGTCAAAAAATAAAATTATTCTTACATGTTAATATATAATATACAATATATCGATGTCAAAAGTCAAAAAGAGAAATCCTGTATCATATTCAAGAAAAGAATGATAATATGTAGACTATGACAAAGAAAAAACTGGCTCTCGAGGTGATCTCGAGGTTAAAAAAAGAATATCCGGAGGCAAAATGTACTCTTGCTTATGACAAAGCATGGCAACTGCTTGTCAGCGTGCGACTTGCGGCGCAGTGTACGGATGCGAGAGTGGACATGATCACGCCCATTTTATATGAAAAATATCCGTCGGTGAAAGCGCTTGCGGAGGCGCCCGTAGAAGAGATTGAAAAGATAGTGCGTCCGTGCGGGCTTGGAAATTCCAAAGCAAGAGATATCTCTGCATGTATGAAAGTCATAAACGAGAAGTACGGCGGAAATGTTCCCAATAATATGAAGGAACTGCTTGCGCTTCCCGGAGTTGGCAGAAAGAGCGCAAATCTCATAATGGGTGATGTTTTTGGTGAGCCTGCGATCGTTACGGATACGCATTGCATCAGACTTTCCAATCTTATCGGCCTTGTTGATGACATCAAGGAACCCGGAAAAGTGGAAAAAGAACTTTGGAAGATCATACCGCCCGAAGAGGGGAACGATCTTTGCCACCGCTTTGTTTTACACGGCAGGGCTGTCTGCATCGCCCGAAGACCTGAATGTGACAGATGTTGCCTGAAAGATATATGCAAAACGGGGAAAAAGGCGCTTTGATGAAGAAGCGCACTTACGTGACAGAAATATAAACTTGATTCTACTCAAGTTCTCTTTTTATACAATATGATAAATTATTGGTGGATTGGAACGCTATACACATGAATCCAAAGGAGAGAGAATGAGAGATATAGAATATCTAAGACTTCTCGGCAAAGAGTTTCCCACATCGAGGAAAGCCGGCGCCGAGATTATTAATTTGCGGGCAATCTGCGCGCTCCCAAAGGGGACGGAATATTTCTTTTCGGATATTCACGGGGAGTACGAGAGTTTTTCGCATCTGCTTCGCAGTTCATCAGGTATCATAAGAGCCAAGATTGAAGAGACTTTCGGAAATATGATGTCCGAAGAGGATCAGCTTGAGCTTGCGAATCTAATTTATTATCCGTCTGAAACAATTGAAAAAAAGAGACATGATGAGAACATAACGACCAAGCAGCTTCACGATGAGCAGAAGATCACGATTAATAGGCTTATTGCGATATGCAAGGTTGTAAGTTCCAAGTATACAAGATCCAAAGTAAGGAAAAAGATGCCGGCAGACTACGCGTACGCGATCGATGAGCTTATGCATCTTGATATGAATGATTTTAATAAAAAAGCTTATTACAACGAGATCATCAACGGAATTATCGAGATTGAATCGGCTGACGAGTTTGTTATCGCACTCTGCGAGCTTATCCAGAATCTTACGATCGATTCTCTTCATATAATAGGGGACATTTTTGACCGAGGCCCAAGGCCCGATCTTGTAATGGAAGAAATCATGAATTTCCACGATGTCGACATACAGTGGGGAAACCATGATATCGACTGGATGGGCGCCGCATGCGGAAATACGGCGTGTATAGCTAATGTCCTCCGAATAGGAACAAGCTATAATTCTTTTGATGCGCTTGAAGACGGCTACGGGATAAATCTAAGACCGCTTTCAATGTTTGCAGCCGAAGTTTACGGAGACGACCCGTGTGAGAATTTCCAGCCGCATCTTCTTGATAAGACTGAGTATGATTCAGTAAATCCGAAACTTGCGGCGAAGATGTGCAAAGCGATAAGCATCATCCAGTTAAAGCTTGAAGGCAGTCTTATAAAGCGCCATCCTGAATATGGCCTTGAAGACCGGCTTCTTCTTGACAGGATTGATTTTGAAAACGGAGAAGTGGATATTCGGGGAAAAAAATATAAATTGAGCGATACGAATTTTCCCACGGTCGACACAAAGGCACCTTACAAGCTTTCGCCCGAAGAAGAGGAACTGATGCATACATTGAAACTTAGTTTTATGCACTCGAAGCTTCTTAGGAAACATGTGCAGTTTCTTTATTCTCACGGCGCGATGTACAGGTCGATAAACAATAACCTTCTCTATCACGGTTGTATTCCGATGGACGAAGAGGGGAACTTTGCCTGCATGACGACTTCCGACGGAAGCTTTTGCGGTAAGGGACTTATGGACTATCTTAATACCAAGATCCATGACGCTTTTTTCCTTGATATAAGAGATGACAGGGAGAAAAAACAGGATGCGGTCGATCTGATGTGGTATCTGTGGTGCGGGCCGAACTCGCCTCTTTTTGGAAAAGACAAGATAACTACGTTTGAACATCTTTTCCTCAAAGATAACAAGGAACTGTGCGTTGAGAAATATAATCCGTATTACAAATTCTCAGCGGAGGAGCTCTACGCGGACAAAATCCTTAAGGAATTCGGGTTAAATCCCGAGGGGGCGCACATAATAAACGGTCATGTTCCCGTTAAGACCATGAAGGGAGAGAGCCCCGTCAAAGCGAACGGAAAGCTCTATATTATTGACGGAGGACTTTCCAAAGCATATCACGAACAGACGGGGATAGCCGGATATACGCTTATATACAACTCCAATCATCTTGCACTTGCGGCGCATAAGCCTTTTGTAAGAGGGCAGGAGAATACGCCTTCAATTCAGATAACGGAAACAACCAAAAAGCGCATTCTTGTAAAAGATACGGATATCGGGAAAACTTTGATAAGACAGATAGAGGATCTTAAAGATCTGCTTGCGGCATATGAAAGCGGACTGATAAGGGAAAACAGATAAGTAAGACAGTACATTATGTAGTTTATAAAAAAGTTATTTGACGTTTTTTGTCACTTTGATTAAAATAACTATAACCTAGGAAGTATGTGCTAATTTAATGTGGGATTACAGAATACGAAGGGAAAAGGGTCTGGATATGGATACAAGCGGACTTAGTGCTGAACAGCAGGCTTTATTGGCCAGTATAATGGGTAAATCCTCACAGGCAGGAGGAGGCGGATTCAATCCTTCGACACCGGCATCGGCGGGAGGAGCGGCACCGTTACCTGCGGATAATGGCAAGATGCTCAGTCAGGCAGAGATAGATGCTCTGATCGCATCAATGGGCAAATGAGGATAATTGATCAATTAGGTTTTATAGGGCTTTTTTGATTTTTTTGCGTCGGCATAGTATGTCGGCGCTTTTTTATGTTTAATGGGTTTAAGAATTGCAGAAAATATATTATCATAATATTGTGAATAATTAATTGTTTATATGCGAATTGATATTCGTGTGACAGAGTAAGCAGCGCCTTATCGAATGGTTGAAATGTTTGGAGGGAGAAAACATGTATATTGCGATGCAGTGCAGTGACAGCAACGGAACACTGAATACGGAAGTTTGCACCTTTTGTGGAATAAGATATGACACAAGGTACAAATCAGCAGTTATTTCCACGGAACATCTCAACCATGACTATGTTATCCCTATGGAAGCAAGAGATTATGAGAATGCTGTGAGGCAGATAATGGACGCGCTTAAGAATCATGCGGATATTATAAGAATTGAAGAGGGAATAGTATGCCGCGGAAGAAAAGGGGAATCTCGGCATGTTGAACCGCAGAAGCTGGTTATTGCACAGATTTGACAACAAGGAGGAAGACAATGGGTAAAAAAGTATTGGTGGCTTATTTTTCTGCCGGAGGGGTAACCGCAAAAGTGGCAAAAGAGCTTGCTGCAGTTACAGACGCTGATATTTATGAGATTGTTCCGAAGGAAAAATACACGGCGGAAGATCTTAACTGGCAGGATGAAAACTCGCGAAGCAGCATTGAGATGAAGGACGTTGCTTCACGACCTGAGATAGCAGACAATTCTGCAAACGTAGATACGGCAGATGTTATTTTTCTTGGTTTTCCCATTTGGTGGTATACAGCGCCGCACATCATAAACAGTTTCCTCGAATCCTATGATTTTGCGGGTAAGCATGTAGTTCTTTTTGCAACATCAGGCGGAACCGATATTGAGAAGAGTATAAAAGACCTTCAGAACACCTACACACGCATCCGTTTTGACGGAGGAAAAAAGATAAATATAGGAACTTCCACGGACGAGCTTAAAGCCTGGGCCGGGAAATACGTATCGTGAAATATTGAAGGATGTAGCCATCGTTCCGGCTACATCTTTTTTGCGCTTTTATACAAAAATTTTTCACAGATAAGAATTTTTTCATATGCTATCATTCATAATGTAAAGATTTAACAGGGGAGAAATAAAGGAACAAGGAGAAAGAAAAGTATGAGGAAAAGAGGTTTATTGTTACTACTTTTAAGTGCTGTCCTGACAGGGTGTCAGCCATCGGATATAAGCTCGATAATTGGGGATGTATTGGATAAAGAAGAGGCTGTGGAAGCAGATGATGCTGCAGAGGCAGCGACCGATGCGGGCGCAAGTGATGAAAGCGGTGCCGGACAGAGCAATTCTGCGGCAAGTGATGAAGATTACGGAGTGTACGAAGATCTGATCTCCAAGATTAAAGAAGGTCTTGAAAAGGGAGATTTAAACTTAAGTGAGCTTGATCTTTCAGAAAAAACAGTTTTACCTTATGTGCCTGAAACAAGTGAAGATTATAAGGATAATGAAGATAACGATGTTTACGGCTATCTTACAAAAGATCTGGATGGTGACGGTACAAAAGAGCTCATTCTCGGAGCAAATTCATATATAGCAGGAACAAAGGTTCCGCTTGGAAGCTATGATTCGGTCATATATGACATATTTACGCTTAAAGACGGAAATTTGGTTCATGTGCTAAAAGCTAATAAAGATGAAAGGTACTTTTTTGCCGCAGACGGAGAAATCTTCAAAGAACAGGGAGGAGAAAATGTAACTTTCCCTATATGCGTTGTCGGAACCTTTTACAAATTTGCAGGAGATAAACTTGATATTGTTGACGGCATTAGATGTGAATTTGATAAAGAAACCGAAGAGGATATATTTTATTATTCGACACAAGATCCGTACAAAGACAGTTCAAACGAGGTTTCCTTTGAAAAGATTGATGAGATCATTGATAAGAGATGCAATGAATTTGTAGAATTCACAAAGTTTGTTGATCCTGCGGAGCCTGCAAAGAAAGCTACGGTGTACACTCGGACTATGAGTGATGGCTATAGGTATTCTGAGCTGAATTGTTGGGTGGATCGGTATAAGGCATATATTAAATTTTATGATGACAATACCGGTGAGCTGGATCTGAAATACAACGGCGATGGCGGATATTACAAATTTACATATGACGATAATAAAATCCATGTTACCGGTTGGATTAATAATCCCGATGCAGGGGGCGGTGACAAAATAGACGGAATAGAATATGAATACAAGATTGAAGGAAATACGCTCAAGTTTAAAGATGAAGAGGGCGAGTGGTCGGACTTTGTCAAAGAAGAGAATTAAGCTTGCTTTCTCCGTGCTGATACTTACATTGGCCTTACCTGCTTGTTCATCGGATGATGCGGGGAAAAAACAAGAAACTGAATTAACAGAAGATGAACTTGCAGGATTTACGAGGCTTTTTAACACAGATGAATACAAAGGTTTTTTGAGATATGCATTTTCCAAGCCGGAAGAGATAGACTGGAAGGAGATTATAGAACAAGGGGCAATAGCTCAAAAAGGAAAATGCAGTGAAGAACAGATAGATGATTATCTTAAGATTATAGATAAAGACATTGATGAGGTTTATAGACCTTGTTATTCCTTTAAAAAAAGTGATGTTGCCGATTTTGTTAAAAGACATTCCGGATTGGATAGGGTTCCTGCTATAGAACAATTTTATTGGAAATATATAAAGAAGTACGAGTCTTATTTTTCAGAGTATTTCCTTGAGGATAAAATGGTTTACAAGTGTATATCGGGGAAAAAATCAGAGGATCGCTATGTTCTCAGATTTCAGGCAATAGATGGCTTGTCAGAAATACATTCTGATAGACTTCTTACTGTGACAAAAGTAGGTGACGACTATGTAATGGTATCAAATGAGTTTCTAAAAAATTGTTATTATGACAAGCAATCTTTCGAATTAGACGTTTATTCAAATGAAACGCCTATAGCAATTGATGTTGTGTACTCCGAATTAGATTTGGACTCTTATGCTGGTGATCCTCGTTATGGTGATCCTTGTTATGGGACATCATTTGTTGCCAATATCAATGCCATAGCGAAAAAAAACATAGCGAGATTCGGCTGCAAAGTTAAGGTACTTGCTGTGGATTCGTATGATTATAATGCCGATAATAGGAAAGATGCGGTATTTATAATAGAATCCGATGAAGGCAAACAGGTTCTGATGTTTGACGGTGAGACACTTTGTGAATTTGCATCTTATGATAAAGATGAACTTGCAAAAATCGGAGCAGATTTTACGATAGACAGTATCAGATCTGCCATGGATAAGATAAACAATGCCATCAGTGGTGATGAAGGTTACAAGAAGGCATACGCCGAGCTGGCCAAAAAAGAGCTTTCGGAAATTAAGAACTTAAGGTTTAAGCTTATCTACGCTGACGACGATGATATACCTGAGCTTTCTATTGACGCTCCCGGATATCACCAAAGTGTTTATGCGTATAAAAACGGTGAGGTAAAAGAAATCTTTTTTGGCCCTTACGGCATTCATGGGTGTGAGGGATATTATTATTCTCCGAAAAAAGGAGTTTTTTCAACCTTTTGTACCGAATACGCAGGATTGATGTACGATGACATATATTATTCCATTTCTGAAACCGGAGAAGTTGAGGAAGATTGTTACCGTAAAGGCTTTAATTATGATGATCTCGACGGAGACGGTGTGCCTTCTGAGGAAGAAGAAAGGTTGGCACAAGAGGGAAAAGGAGGTGGTAAGATTGAATACCACTCTTCACTTGATGAGAATATTACTGAATCTGAAGTAAAAGCAAGGTTTGAGCAATATGAAAGCTATGACGCTGACTTGGTAGCCGGAGATATGGATTATATGGAGCTTCTTTCAGAACTTGCAAAAGAACCGGAAGAAGATCCGGACACCGCTGTATATGAGACGTTTCTTAATGGAGAGAGCACGGTAAGTTTTGATTATTATATGGAAAACATATTTAACGATTGCGAGTGTCTTTTAGACGCGGATAAAAATATTTCCCTTATAGATACCGATAAAGAGTACACATTAAGCGGACTTGTGGATTCGTTTAAAGATGCCTTTTTTAAAGATTCAAATAAAGACAGCAGGGAAGACATACATATAAACGCGAAATATTCGTACCTTGATTGCGGCGCAGACGGTGAAAAAGAACTGGCTGTTGAGCTGGACGGGCCGTTTTCAATTGCAGAACTTCACGCGAAATTGACATTTGTGATCAAGGAACTTGCCGGGAAATTACAAGTTATATACGCTTTCCCAAAAAGAGAGGGCAACGATAACGAGATAAACGAATATGGCCTGATATGGGGAAAAGAGCATGTGGATTCGGAGGTCTATAAGACTGACGTAAGATATATAAACTCTGACGGAAAGTATATATTTGGCTATCATGATCAGTGGGACAGACGCTATAATCCGGTCGGACTGTATACAGATGAGCATATTCTCTGGCTGGATGAGTATGATCAAAATGAGGAAGAATATCCGTATTACGTTGAAAATGTGGAGTACGGTTATTATTCGATGTATTCTGAAATAGGTAGTTATGATGCAACGGATTCATATTATGAAGATGAACCGGACTATAAAAAAGAATGTGTTCATTATAAAAAATATGATTCGGAAAACATTGAAGATGTACTCCAAGCTAAACAGGTGGATTTGTATGAGAACCGTTATGAAAATAATCGTATCGAGTATTATGATGAGTTTGTACATCATATTGAAGGTTCATTAAAAAACAAAGAAGATTACTACACTGCAAAAGCCGAAAGACTCCGTTCCATCGGCATTACCGGCAAGATACTGAACGGACTTCCGCTTACTTTTGAAGTTATTGTTCCGCGTTGACTGTATTGTTATTGGGGATGTTTTCGCTGAACATCATAGAGTAAATTAGGAAGAAAAAATCATGTACCGGTTGCGGAGGCGTATATATGCAATATTTTGCGACTTTTTGTGCCACGTAAATGAGACCAAGTAATCGTGAGTGCCTTTGCACGATCGATTACTGCTCTGGGCTCATTGCAGTGTTTGGCACAACATGAGCAAAAATTGCATATATACGCCGCAGCAATCGGTACATGATTTTTTCCCCGTTTATTTGACATCCGTTTTGCTTGTGGTAAAATTTTGTAGATAGTCTATGCTTTATTTTGAGCTAAGAGCATAGTTTGAATAGTTATATTGGAGGAGTAATATCTCATGTCAGAAGTATACAATCATCATGTAGTTGAAAAGAAGTGGCAGCAGGTCTGGGACGACGAGAAGGCTTTTGCTGCGACAAATGACTTCACAAAGCCTAAGTACTATGCGCTTGTAGAATTTCCTTATCCTTCGGGACAGGGACTTCATGTAGGACATCCGCGTCCTTATACAGCGCTTGACATTGTAGCAAGAAAGCGTAGAATGCAGGGATATAACGTACTATATCCTATGGGCTGGGATGCATTCGGACTTCCTACAGAGAATTATGCCATTAAGAATCATATTCATCCCAAAATCGTTACAGCTAATAACGTAAAGAGATTTAAAGAGCAGCTTCATTCACTCGGCTACTCTTTTGACTGGGACAGAGAGATAAATACAACAGATCCTAAGTACTATCACTGGACACAGTGGATTTTCAGAAAGCTCTTCGAAGAAGGACTTGCTTACAAGAAGGAGATGCCTATCAACTGGTGTACTTCATGTAAGGTTGGTCTTGCAAACGAAGAAGTTGTTAACGGTGTCTGCGAGCGTTGCGGATCACCCGTTGTTCGTAAGGTAAAGAGCGAGTGGATGCTCAAGATCACTGAGTATGCAGATAAGCTCATCGACGGACTTGATACTGTTGATTATATCGAGAGAGTTAAGGTTTCACAGAAGAACTGGATCGGACGTTCAACAGGTGCCGAGGTTGATTTTGCGATTAAGGATACTGAGGACAAGCTTACAGTATATACAACAAGATGCGATACACTCTTTGGAGCTACTTATATGGTAGTTTCACCTGAGCATCCTTATCTTGATAAGTACAAGGACAAGATTGCAAACTTTGATGCAATCCTTGCTTACCGTGAGGAAGCTGCCAAGAAGTCTGACTTTGAGCGATCAGAGCTTGCCAAGGATAAGACAGGTGTGCAGGTTGACGGTATCGTTGCCATTAATCCTGTTAATGGAAAAGAGATTCCTATCTGGGTTTCAGATTACGTACTCATGAGCTATGGAACAGGTGCTATCATGGCGGTTCCTGCGCATGATGACAGAGACTGGGAATTTGCAAAGAAATTTAATCTTCCTATCATCCAGGTTGTTGCAAAGGATGGAGAGGAAGTTGATGTTAACGCTGCTGCATTTACAGACGTTGCAACAGGAGTACTTGTTAATTCGGGATTCCTCAACGGTCTTTCTGTAGCAGATGCCAAGGCTAAGATGATCGAGTTCCTTGAGGAAAAGAAAATCGGTCATGCCAAGGTTAATTATAAGCTTCGTGACTGGGTATTCTCACGTCAGAGATATTGGGGTGAGCCTATCCCCGTAGTTCATTGTGAGAAGTGCGGATATGTATCTATCCCTGAATCTGAACTTCCTCTTCTTCTTCCCGAAGTAGAGAGCTATGAGCCTACAGATAACGGTGAGTCACCTCTTGCAGCTATGACAGACTGGGTAAATACGACATGTCCTTGCTGCGGCGGACCGGCTAAGAGAGAGACAGATACAATGCCTCAGTGGGCAGGATCTTCATGGTATTTCTTAAGATACTGCGATCCTACAAACGATAATGAGCTTGCAAGCAAAGAAGCTCTTAAATACTGGATGCCTGTAGACTGGTATAACGGAGGAATGGAGCATACAACACTTCACCTTCTTTATTCAAGATTCTGGCATAAATTCCTCTATGATCAGGGCGTAGTTAATACTCCCGAGCCTTATCAGAAGAGAACTTCTCACGGAATGATCCTTGGTGAGAACGGCGAGAAGATGAGTAAGTCAAGAGGAAACGTTGTTAACCCTGACGATATCGTAAGAGATTACGGTGCAGATACACTTCGTACATATGAGATGTTCATCGGAGCATTCGACCTTGCAGCAAGTTGGTCAGAGGACGGAGTTAAGGGATGCCGCAGATTCCTTGACAGAGTATGGAAGCTTCAGGATATCATGACTGATGAAGAGGGCTATTCAAAAGATCTTGAGACAAAGATGCATCAGACAATCCAGAAGGTATCATTTGACTTTGAGAACCTTAAGTACAATACAGCTATCGCAGCAATGATGGCACTTATAAATGACTTCTACAAGAAGAATGCCGTTACAAAGGGTGAGTACAAGACTCTTATCACACTCCTTAATCCTGTTGCGCCTCATATCACAGAGGAAATCTGGCAGACAATCGGAGGTGAGGGTCGTTTGTATCAGCAGAGCTGGCCTGAATTTGATGAAGCCAAGACAGTAACAAATACTGTTGAGATCGCAGTTCAGATCAACGGTAAAGTAAAGGCAACTCTCAATATCGGTAAGGAAGATCCGAAGGATGAAGTTATCGCAAAGGGTAAAGAGCTCATTGCCGACAAGCTTGAGGGCAAGACAATAGTTAAAGAGATCTATGTTCCCGGAAGAATCGTTAATATAGTGGCTAAGTAATAGCTTGGCAAGAGAATAACAGATATAGCTAAGGACCTGTGAAAAATGATTTCTCATTTTTCACAGGTCCATTCTTGTTGACAAATCCCTGCCGAGCCGGTAGAATGCGTTCAAATTTTAGAAAAAAGAAAATGATTAATGTCCGCCATCGCCTCCATGTTAAGGGGGAAGTGCTTCTCATTTTGAATGGTTAAATGGTATAATGTTAATAGATGTGCCATATATCATTATAACGAGGTTCCGACTTGGGGGCACCATCACATACAAGATTTTTGGAAAGAGGGCAGAAACGGTATGTCAGGAGGAGTATACGATACAATAAACAGAATTTTCGATACATTCGCGGTTACGTCGAGAAGCCGCTATGTATATGTTTATGATATGGCAAAAAATATCTCAAGATGGTCACTGAACGCGGTTGACTATTTTGGGCTTACGAGTGAATACATATATAATGCTTCGGCAGTGTGGGAGAGTAAGATCCATCCGGATGACAGGGAGAAGTACAACGAGTATCTCAAGCAGGTTTTTGTGGGGGTAAAGCTTGATCCGAATTTTGAATACAGAGCAAGAAACAAAAACGGGGAGTATGTGGCATGTTCATGCAGGGGTGTCGTAATAAAAGATTATGTCGGAAAGCCCTCTTTTTATGCATGTTCAATAACCAACAAAGGAATAATAAACAATAACGATCCGATAACTCTTTTGCCCAACCAGTATGAAATGCTGAACGACATGAGAAGTCTTAAGAATAATAAAAAGACATATGCCGTTCTTATGATCAATTTCATAGACTTCGGTGATGTCAACAGGCGTTATGGCTATATGACGGGTAACAGCGTACTGAGGGCGCTTGCGACAAAGCTTGCGACGGACGGAGCGCCGATTGGAAAGGCATACAGAGGAGAGGGAACAATCCTTGCGCTTATAAGTGAGAACATAGATCTTGAGCCGCTGAAAAGACTTTTTATCAGGCTTAAGACATTTTCGAGAGAAGGCATAACGGTCGAAGGAAAGCGCATTGTCAATGAACTTGGAGGCGGCATAATAATCGCGACCGATTTTAATATAGATGAGCATTCGATATATACGAGTGCGAAGTATGCGCTTAATTATTCAAAGACGCAGAAACACGGAAATCTAATGGTTTTCCAGAACGATACGGCGGAAAACAAGAGCAACATGTCTCTTGTAAATGAAGTAAGAAACAGCGTTATAAACGGATATGACGGATTCTATCTTGAGTATCAGCCGATCTTTTCGGTGACGGACAACCAGCTTGTCGGAATGGAAGTGTTTGTAAGATGGGAGAAAGAACCTTACGGCTCGGTTTCTCCGTCAGAGTTCATACCGTGGCTTGAACAGGACCCTGTTTTCTATGCACTTGGAAACTGGATCCTTGAGACGGCGCTCGGAGAGGCGATTGAAATAAAAAGAAGCCAGAAAGATTTTTACCTCAGCGTAAATCTTGCATTTATGCAGCTTGAAAGATCTGAGTTCAGAACGGTTCTTTTGGAGATCTTAAGAAGAACGGGATATCCTGCAACGGGACTGTGCCTTGAACTTACAAAGAGCAGCAGACAACTTGGAATGGAGCATTTAAAGAGCCAGATAGAATTCCTTAAGTCATGTGGTCTTAAGATAGGACTTGATGCATCTGACTTTGCGGATATGGATCTTGTAAGGCATCTTCCGATAGACCTTATCAATCTCGTTCCTTCAATGACCGGAGGAATGGAGAATAACATTACTACCAAGTACATGGTGGAAGCCGTTACTTCTTTTGCCCACAGACTTAATATAAAAACCTGTTTCACAGGCATAGAGGATGAGGAGACGGCGAAGATCGCCAAGCAATATCCAATCTCTGATATGATGGGATATTATTTCGGACATCCGTGCAGGATAGAGGAGTTTAAGAGAGAGTACCTTTGAAATATTTATAGATATAGAACTGACACGATGACAATCAGATGACACACGAATTGAGAAAGGATTATGATGAGCAGAACCTTTCGTTACATTCAAAATGATGATGTTCTTAAGTCTTTCATAAAGTTTAGGGATACCATACTTATTGAGAGGCCGGTGGTTATTGCGCGTCACGGAGATTACAGCCTTACCATGACCAGAGTCTCCGATAATTCATTAAAGCTCACGATCATGAATACTGAGAAGAAACAGAAAATTTTCAGTAGGACTTACGATGTTGATAAGACTACGGATGCGCTTGTTTCAAGGGGCACACGTCATGCGTGCCAGAAGATGGCTGAGCTTAACGATGAAGAAGTGGACAGAAAGCGGCTTCAGATCTGGAAGTGGTATGTTCTTGACTGGCAGGAGGAAAATATCGATAAAGACGGAGAGATTTTGAGAGCGGAGATCACATGGGAGGATTATGTCGATAGGACAAAGAACGATGTGCTTGATATTGAGGCATTTCTTCATGGTGATTATCTGAACCTCGGGAATACGCTGATGCTCATAGAAAAGTATATGAAAGACAGCAGTCATCGTGATATGTTTAGGAAATTTGCCATAGAAGATATCATGGAGATGACGAGCGAAGATACGAAGGATAAGTCAATCTCGGAGGCTGAGAACAGAGTGCAGGCGGAAGAAGTCAAAAAGCACACCTATCAGTTTACGGTGAGTGTGGAAGCTACGGATAAAGAGCACGCAAGGCAGGCACTTCTTTTTTATCTTGCGGGAGACGAGAGGATAAAAGTGCAAAAATAAAGCACCAATCTTTAAAAGATCGATGCTTTTTGGAAGGTGTTGGATATCGTTTAAATAGAACTAATCACCTGATTTTAACGAACGCTAATGCTTTTTTCTCAGTGTTGTTCTCTTTCCTATGGATAAGCTCCGTTGTGTGCACGGTGTACTCCGAAGTATACTCGTCGTCCGATGCATTTTCGCCACCCATCATATCAAGTGCCTTGAATTTACCGTAGGAAAGATTTTGTTCTTTTGCCTTGATCGCATCTGCCATGATATCGATGCAACTTTGGCTGATGTTACTTTTTGCCTTAGCTGAACGTCTCATTTTTTTCCCTCCTCATCTCATAAGAAATAAAATTACCGAATGATTTGCCTGTAAATTAATAGGCCCCTCAACCTATTGTGGTTTTATTACAAGATTTCATCCAATGAATACATTATATACTATTTAACGTTGAAATAATAGTGATAATTTGCCACTTTAGCCTGTCAAATTATTAAAATTTTATGAAATTATCTTTCTTTTTTACACATCCAATATGACGTTCACAAAAAAATAGTGATTGCATTTAGTTTTACATTGTTTACAATATAATATGAAGTAATTCAAGTTTGAGGTAGATATGAGAAATATAGTAGAGAATAAACAATTTGACGAAGAGAGAGCTCTTTATAACCTTACGGATGCAGAGGTTATAAATTGCAGGTTTGAAGGGCCTGCAGACGGTGAGTCTGCGCTTAAAGAGGCGAGAGATATAAAGGTGAAAGAGTGTGATTTTTCCTTAAGATATCCGCTTTGGCATGTGACGAACTTTGAGATTGACAAGTCTTCAATGAATGAGACCACAAGAGCTGCTCTTTGGTATGACAAAAACGGCAGGATAACGGGCTCTAAGCTTGGCGGTATCAAGGCACTTAGAGAGTGCGAGGATATCGTTGTTGAAAACAGTGAGATTGTATCCGAAGAGTTTGGATGGAAGTGCAACAATATTACACTTAAAGATACAAAAGTTGAGTCTATGTATCTGTTTCTTGACAGTAAAAATCTAAGGCTTGAGAATGTTGAAATGAAGGGCAAGTATTCTTTTCAATATGTTGAAAATATGGAAATATCAAATTGTAACTTTGATACCAAAGACGCTTTCTGGCACACGAAGAATGTTACGGTCAGGGACAGCGTTGTAAAAGGAGAGTATCTTGCGTGGTATTCGGAAGGGCTGACACTTATAAATTGTAAGTTAATCGGCACGCAGCCGCTTTGCTATTGCAAAAATCTTAAGCTTATCGATTGTACGATGGAAGGCTGCGATCTTTCTTTTGAATATTCGGATGTAGAAGCAACCATAATAGGAAGTATTGATTCGGTCAAGAACCCGAGGTCGGGTAAAATAACAGCAGATGCCGTCGGCGAGATCATAACTGAGGCACCTGTGGTAGAATGCAGCGGAGAGGTTATCATAAGATGAAAAAAGGGCTTGTTTTGGAAGGCGGAGCAATGAGAGGCATGTTCACATGTGGCGTGCTTGATGTTTTTATGGAAAACGGGATTGAGTTTGACGGCGCTGTGGGAGTTTCCGCAGGTGCCACATTCGGCTGTAATATCAAATCAAAGCAGCACGGAAGAGCGCTTAGATACAACAAGAAGTATTGTGCTGACAAAAGATATCACAGCGTCAGATCTCTTTTGACATCAGGTGACATCTACAACGTTAAGTTTTGCTATGATGAGCTTCCGTACAAGCTTGATAAATGGGATATAGAGACGTTTTCAAATTCTCCGATGGAGTTTTACTGCGTCGTTACAGACATAATGACCGGAAAACCCGCATATCATAAGTGCCTTACAGGGGGAAAAGAGGATATTGTCTGGATTCAGGCGTCTGCATCAATGCCGCTTGTATCAAGGCCTGTCGAGATAGATGGCGGCAAGTACCTTGACGGTGGAATATCAGATTCCATCCCGCTTAAATTCATGGAAGAAAAGGGCTACAATGATAATCTTGTCATAGAAACCCAGCCCGTTGACTATATAAAGAAGCCGCAGTCCTACATGCAGGCTGTACGCTTTATGCTCCGCAAATATCCGAACATGATAAAAGCAATGGAAGAGCGCTACATCATGTACAATGAGGAAAAACGCTACATAAGAGAAAAGGAGCTGGCCGGAGAAGTCAAGGTGATTCGTCCGGATGCTCCCTTAAATATAAGTCCCGTGGAAAAAGACCCCGCACAGCTTCAGCGTGTTTACGACCACGGAAGAGAAAAGGCATTGGAGTTTTTATCAAAATAAGCGGAAATTTAATTAAAGCTCTTTTGTTTACTTGGACAGCAGATCCATGTAAATCTTTGCATTATCGGTCTTTATCATGTTGATCGCATATGCATCATACTCGGACGGATTGGGCAGCTGCGAAGTGATGCTTGATTCGTCATATCCGTTTCCGATAACGATGGTAACATCAAGATTGAGCGTGTAGGCATACTGCTGCAGAAGTGGCTGGTATGTCTGGCTGAGAAAATCGTCTTTGTCGCTGTAGATGTTGATCCACACCTTTTTTCTTGGATGCGTTTTGGCATCGAGCTGATGAGATACCATATCGTAAGTGGCACGCGGATCAAGATGAGACTGATAGTTGTCTTCTGTTACGGCAAGATTTAGTGCTTTAAAGGCGCGTTCCCTGTCGGCATAGTAAAAGTCAGCTTCATTAAGCACGTTGCCTGCCTCATCTATTGTAGCGATTCCGGTATTTGCATCTACTCCGTCAAGGCAGTTTCTTATAATTCGAAGTGTCATATATGCCTGAACTTCGGCTCGTTGGCTGATGCTTCCGCAAAAGCCGTCCTTAATTGCAGCTACGCAATCACCGTTTGCATCATATCCAAATACGGGAACACCGTTGCTGTGTGCCCAGTTATCAAACATTTTAAGTCCCATTCCGTCGTTGCTGGAAATAATAACATCTATATCGTCACCAAACTGTTTTACCCATTCATCGAGCGCAACAGCTGCAGCGTCTGCATTCCAGGTTGCACCGTCGGGAGATTTCATTTCTTTTGATGCAAGTTCTCTAATAATATAATCTTTTCCCTCTAACGTGACATGGCCGTCCTGTACGATATTGGAGCTTCCATCGAGGTTTAATTCCACAGCGTCTGAAATTATCACATCATTCTTTTTTACGGCAGTTCCGCAGGCTTTTCTTTCTGCGCGGGTTCTTGAGGCAGAACTGTTGTGTCCGTCATCGCCTATGGCAAGAACATATCCGATTATGCCGTCGCAGTTTCTGTCGAGCGAAGAATCGCATTCAGATATATACTTGATGATCATTTCGCCTTGAAGCGCTGCACCCTGCTCGGTGTCGGCACCGACGTAATAGGTATGCTTGTTGAAAGTTATTGCATCATTATCAAGTTCACCGGTCTCGCTGTTTGAAGGCTGTCTGTTAAACCAGACAACAGGCTTATCTTTGTTGGAGATAATTGCATCGTTCATCATTGAAGTGCTTGCAGTTTCTGCGCAAGCCGAGGATGTTACTGCGAAGGCTAAAAGAATGGGTGGTAAAATTTTTTTTCCAAGATTCATATTATCGTCTCCTTATAGGTTGTCTTCCCTGAAATCATTTGTGAGGAAAAGTGCCATCATATCTTTGACGTGTTTGGTGCAACCCTCGACTTTCTCGCGGGGGATTGAGCAGAATATTTTGACGAGTTCTTTATCAAGCTGTGAGCCTGCGGCAATTTTCAGTGAACCGACGGCGTCATCGTAGGATCTTGAGGGCTTGTAGGATCTGACCATTACAATTGCGGAATAGGTGTCGGCAACGGCTATGATCCTTGATGCAAGCGGGATTTCTTTGTCTTTGAGTCCGTAGTAGCCGTTTCCGTCAATGCGTTCGTGATGATACAGTATCCAGTCGGATATATTGTCAAAAGAGCTGATATGTTTAAGCACTTGTACGCCGATGTCTGCGTGTTTCTTTATAAGATCCCATTCTTCGCTTTCAAGTTTTCCCGGTTTGTTCAGGACTTTGCTTGGAATTCCGAGTTTACCCACATCAAGAAAAAGAGAGGCGTAGCGCAGATTTTCGGGCTGAATTGTTTTCTTGTACTTGTACGGAAGGTATTCGTAAATGAGCATGGCAATCTCCATAACATGTATGGAATGACCGTCAAGGTTTGTGTCGCGCGCTTCGATCACACCGATAAGGCTTTCCGCAATTTCTTTTGTCTTGGACTTAACACTGGTAATGACGGTGAATATCCAATTGGTGAAAAGAAAAAGTATCATGGATATAGCGATCACTATGATACCGTTCAAGATGCTGTCGCGGCTTATTACCAGTGTGACGATAAAGAAAAGACAGATTGATATATAGAGACCGAATGAAGCGTAGAGAATCTTTTTTTGCCTGCCTGCAAACGAAGTGATTATGTCTCTGTGAAAGGCAAAAAAGGATATGCATTCAAGCGTGGTGTATGCAACTATAATGATTCCGCATAAAATAAGGGATTTTACAACAATAATCATATCTGAACTCCTCATGGAAAAAGGGAAAGCTTCAGCTTACAGTGATTCGGTTTCTTCCTTGCTTCTTGGATCTGTAAAGTGCTTCATCGGCGCGTTTGTAGATTGAATCCATATCTTGGTCATTGTCTGATACGCCGGTAACACCCAAGGATGCGTTGATTCCGCTTAGTTCTCCGATATGCACTGCGTTTAGGGTGCTAAGGATTGAATTTAAGAGCGATGTCACGGCTTCGATGTTTTTTTGTCCGCGTATGAGCATTATGTACTCGTCACCGCCAAGCCTTCCGGCAAAACTGAATTTTTCATGCACGGCTCTTTCTGAAAAAGACCATTTCTCAAACATATCGATATTAAGAGCTTCAATTATGATGTGTGATGCCGTTTGGATCGCTTTATCACCCATCTGATGTCCGAGTCTGTCATTTATTTCTTTGAACTTATCAAGGTCCATCAGGGCTATAGCAATAAATTCACTACGCTTACTTTCAGATTTTATGATCTGGTCGGCTATTGCAAAAAAGCGGGCTCTGTTTAGAAGGTCTGTCAAAGTATCGAAGCTTGAGCGTATCTCAAGATCGCGTTGGATCTGAATATTCTTCTGAAGTGTGTAGAACTGAGTCATTTTATTGTGCTGGAAAGTGTAGTGAAAAATAATTGAGAGAATAAGGTAAACGATTATGTTATACATATCGAGGTCGGCGAGGGAGTAGGGTTTGAATCTGAATGAAGTGTACAAAAAGATGCTGCTGTAAAAGATAAGAAGAATAGTGAATCTTATCATGGTGTCTATATATGTGACAGAAAGAAGAACAACCATAACAAGAAATGTAGTCGCGGCCAGATAGGGTTGTGCGACCGATGAGTATATTCCGAAAGCAACAAGTATGATGATATTTGCGTGAACAAAGAAAGATGTATAGCGTATGCACATTTTTTTGAGCGTTATAAGGATGACTTCAAAGACCAGAGACAAGAACATGAACGAATAGAACATGTTGAAATTTCTTCGTGTCACGCCAAACTCGTTCAAAAGACACAGAACCATGAAAGTTATGGTCAACAAAAGAAGCCAGCTGTTTATTATCAGCAGATGAGTATAATTCGTATCATTTATAAGGTTTTGGCAATCATCATAGCGATTTTTCTCAAAACCGTAGTAGTTTATTTTTTGCCAATACATAGTCAGACCTCACAGACGGTATTACCATCAAAAACTAACTATTTACAGTATAATTATACGCTATTTATGGGAAATGCGAAATAGAATGAATTGGTTAGGGGGATTTTATTACGACATTTTAATATTTGGGGTTGGGGCTGTAGAGGCGTATCATGAAGCTGTCGAACTTTTGAAGAAGTAAGAAGTTATTACCTGATTCTTATAGTGAAATGATGAACACAGATAGAAAAGGTATGTATGAAACGCTTTATCTGTGAAAATGTGTAGAAACTGCAGATATGAGGCGAAAAAACACAGATAGAAAAGTATGTATGAGGCAATTTATCTGTGAAAATGTGTAGAAATAGCAGATATGAGGCGAAAAAACACAGATAGAAAAAGTGTGTATGAAGCAATTTATCTGTAAATATGAGAAAAACAGCTGTTTAGAAGCAAAAAACCATAGATAAAATGAAATTGAAGAAATCCGCACTTGCTTACTGAGTGGGGGTTGATTTGTAAAATACAGGATTGTAAACACCGCCACCAAATTCATACAGTTGGATATAGACGTAATCATTAGAATAATCAGAATAGGAAGCAAATTCGGAATTGGAATTTTTTGGATATATGCGATATGCCAATTCAACAAAGCCTCCGCAGTTTTCTCCATCTTCATCTAAGAAGGAATCCGATAAAAAGCTGACTACACAGTAATAGCTGCCGTCATTCCATTTTGTCACGTATATAGGTTTTTGATTTTCAAAAGTATTCACATTATTTTCTTTGTGCATTTCAAGAATATCAGTATCATAACCACCTGTAATAATGCCATCCGAGTTGAGGATAACATCTTGTATGATGTCCCCACCGCCAAGGGTATCATTGGTATTGGAAGTCGTTTTGTATGTTCCTTCAAACTCAGAGAAGTCACCTTCATATATCGGACCTGTTTCAACCTTTTTTTCAAAGGATACAAGACCATCTTCACCATCAATATTTAAAACATCACCTTCGATAGTGTAATCATATGAAGTTCCATCGCAATAATAGATCTTTTTTTCGTCATAGGTAAAACTTCGTACCCCTCCGACATCGTAGTTTTCGCAAAAAACGCCATTATTTTCTTCAAAGAAAGTGTAAGACGTTTCTAAGCTTACTTCCTCACCGAAGATTACATCGTTGTCTTCTCTTACATATTTTCTGCTAATAAGAGAATTAGTCTGAGTGCTTTCAGAATTATTTACCTGTTCTTGATTTTCTTCATTTAAAAATTCAGAACCCGTTTGCGATAAATCTGCCGTTGCATTTTCGTTGTTTTCGTCTGTTTGGCTTACGCAGCCTGTTGAAGTAGCTACGATAAGACATAATGCGCATATTAAAATTGGGTTAGTAATTCTTTTTTTCATTAAATGTTCCTATCTTGATTCATCTTTCTTTCCGTGTGATTGATTATACATCCCTTGCAAAAATAGTACAATTTATGCGATTCGCAAAAAGGTCAAGGTATTTGATGACAGCAGCACTAGATTTGATATAATGTATATGAATATGATTTGTTTTTTTATCATTTAAATATTTCCTAATGGGTTATCTTCTGTGATTTAAAAGAACAAAAAAATATGCATTGAAAGGAAGATGATCCATGAATCAAAAAGAATTTAAAGATTTGACTTTTGCGGATGATTTTATGTTTGCAAAAGTGATGCTTAATGAAAAGCTTTGTAAGCAGTTGCTTGAAATAATTCTTGAAGTAAAAATCAAGAGTTTGTCTTATCCGGAAGAACAAAAGGTTATTGATCCGTCATACGATAGCAAGAGTGTAAGACTTGATGTGTATGTGGATGATGAAAAAGGGACCGTTTATAACATTGAGATGCAGACAACCAATCCCGGCAACATCCCGAAACGGGCAAGGTATTATCAGGGAATGATAGACCTTAACTTGATAGAAAAAGGCGAAGACTATGCGAAGCTTGCCAAAAGCTATGTGATTTTCATTTGCATGGAGGATATATACGGGATAGACAAGCCGACGTACAGATTTGAAAATTACTGTAAGGATTATGGCATTTCACTGGGAGATGAGACATATAAAGTTATACTTAATGCATCCTGTACGGAACTTCAGGATACTGAACTCGGTAATTTCTTGAGATTTGTTCGTACCGGAGAACCAACAGATAAGTTCACAGATGAGTTACTTGACGAAGTAAATTCAGTTAAGCGTAATGAAAGATGGGAGGTGGAGTATATGACACTTCTAATGCGAGATAGAGAGAAAATTGAAGAAGGAAGAAGAGAAGGTATAAAAGAAGGAAGTCGATATGGTGATGCGAAAAGACTTGTAAGTGCAGTTCAGAAGATGATGGATAAGTATCATTTTTCGTTTGAAGATGCATGCGACGGTTGCGATGCAACTGTAGAGGAGTATCACAAAGCTGTCGAACTTTTGAAGAAAGAAGATATTACCTGATTTTTATACAGTGAATAAATTGTTTTAGTGTGCACCACAGCTTTACAATAATCAAAAAAGCGGAGCGGCTACATGACTACATCAGATCAGACACAGGAAATTCTTTATGTGATTTCAAATCACAGATTTCCGAGCGACAATTATGGAAATGATGATTTTCTTAGCAACTGGCCTATGCTTTATATCCTTGAGAATGGGAAAAAGATTTATATCGGTGAATCTACCAATGTTTCCGAAAGGATGAAGCAGCATTATAACAATCACGAGAAAAGAGAATTTAAGCAAGTTCATTTTATATATTCAGAAAGATTCAATCAGTCTGCGACATTTGACTATGAATCCAAGCTGATTCAGTTTGTTTCCGCAGACGGTAAATTTATAATAACCAATAAAAACGATGGTATCGCCAACAAGAATTATTTTAGAAAATCAGATTATGACGATACCTTTGAGCAGCTATGGAATGAGCTGATAAATCATCACCTCGCTGATCATTCCCTTGAATGGATCAAGAACAGCGAGTTCTACAAGTATTCTCCATTTAAAGAACTAAATAAAGACCAAAAGAAGCTCGCAGATGAGATTATCACTGAGATTCGAGCAGATAAGAATGCCCCAATCGTTGTGGAAGGTCGTCCCGGCGCGGGAAAGTGAGGCCACGATTATGACAAAGATGCAGCAACGGGAGAGCTCCCAGATATTGTGAACTACTGTATTCTTATGGCGGATAAGATGGGGATAAACATTGAGGATGCCGTTATGGATAAGGTATCGAAGAACAGAGAGAAGTACCCTGCGGAGAAGAACTTTGGGAGTAGTAAGAAATATACGGAGTTGTGAAATGGCGAACAGAAAAAACTATTAGAATGGAGGCGGATAGCGAAAGAAAAAGTGATTATTTGGGGCAATAGTAAATGGCACAACACATATGTTTTGATATTTTTTGGAGGAGCAGAATGGAAAAAATAAAAATGGAGTTAGTGAATTGTTACGGAATACAGAAAATGAATCATTATATAGATTATTCAAACAATAATGTTGCGATAATATATGCACCAAATGGAACAATGAAGTCTTCGCTTGCTAAAACGTTTAAAGATTTAAGAGAAGGGGAAGAGCCAAGAGAATTAGTTTTTGGAAGAACATGTAACTATTCGGTTACGGATGAAGCTGGTTTACCAATTAATCCAGATGACATTATGGTTATTAATCCTTTTGATGAAGAAGATTTTTCTGAGCAGGGATTATTAATGGCTAATCCGAAGCTGAGGAAAAAGTATATTAGCATACACAAGAGTATTGATGACAAAAAAGAACAGTTATATGAAAAAATCAAAGAGGGATTGGGGTTTGGAAAAAGAAGCGGTTTTAATCCACAAAGCGCTATGTTAGGTGATTGGGGATATGATATAAGCAAGGAAAAGGATTGTTTTGAGAAAATTTTTTCGCTTATAGGAGATTCAACAATGGCTTGCTCTTCTACCGCAAAAGTAATGAAATATGATGAATTATTTAATGATAAAGCGATACAAATGGTAAAGACTGGTAATACAGCTAAACTATTGGAAAACTATGAAAAACAATATAATGCAATAATTGATAAGTCACCTTATATGCAAAAGGGTATTATAGACCATAATAATTATGGAGTAATATGTACAACGTTAGGAACGAACGGATTTTTTAAAGCAAATAACAATGTAACTCTAATGGCTAAAGATGGTTCTAAATCAATTACGGTTAAAACAGTAGAAGAACTTGATGATTTGATCCAAAAGGAGAAGGAGCGAGTTTTAAATTCTGTTGCAGTAAAGTCCGCGTTTGAGCAGATTAATAAATCACTTCAAAAAAATAAGGATACGCAGGCATTTGCAGGTTTATTACGAGATAATCCTGATCTGGTCATTGAGTATAAGGATGTTGATTTGTTTAAAAAGAAAATTTGGGTGAAAGTTTTTGAGTCTTTATCAGGAGATGTAAATGATTTATTGACTGAGCTAAAAAAAGCAGAAGCGGATTTAATAAAGCTAAATGATGAGGCCAAAAAGGAAACAACAGATTGGAATATTGCTCTTAGTCAGTTCAAACAACGTTTTTATGTTCCTTTTGATATTGAAACTTCTAATAAAGAAGATGTTATTTTGAAGTCTGCAATGCCAAGCTTTAAGTACATTTTTAGAGATGAACATGATTCTTTAGAAATAACTAAAGAAAATATGTTAGAGGTTTTAAGTACGGGTGAAAAGCGCGCATATTATATACTTAATATGATTTTTCAGGTGCTTGTAGCTGAAAAAAAGGATAAAGAATGTTTGCTAATATTAGATGATGTATCAGAGTCCTTTGATTATCGTAATAAGTATGCAATTATAGAGTATATTAAGGATATATCCGAGATAAAAACATCTAGTGGTAAGAGGACATTTAAGGTTCTTGTTTTAACGCACAATTTTGATTTCTATAGAACGATTGCTTCTAGGATTACAAGCAAGAAAAATGCATTTATTGCTTTTTCAAATGATGGTGAGATTAATTTTGAAATGGGACAATATACTAAAAATTTATTTGGGAATTATAAGGAAAGGTTGAATAATCCAAACAGCGATAATATTGTTGTAGCCTCGATTCCTTTTGTTAGAAACTTGATAGAATATACCGAAGGAAACGAGAATGAAGATTATTTGTTACTAACAAGTATTCTACACAATAAAGATGATTCCAATACTATTACTTATAAGCAAGTTGAAGTTATTTTTAATAAGTATTGGTGTAAAAATAAAAATGCAACATTTGCCGATGGACGAGAAGATGAAAAAATACTAGATATAATTTTTAGTGAGGCTGATAAAATTGTAGATACTGAAAGTATTGCTATTGAGAATAAACTGATTTTAGCAATGGCGCTCAGACAGAAAGCAGAAGTATATATGAAAGAAAAAATTATTAATACTGTTCCAAATGGAGTGGATATTGTTGCTGATATTAGAGCGAAGAAAAAGGATCAGACTGGTATGTTAAAATCAGCATATAAACAGCATATTAATGACGATAAAATGGGCCTGATGGAAATAGTTTCGATGATAACACCTGAAAATATACATTTAAATTCATTTATGTTTGAGCCAATTCTTGATATGTCGCTTCATCATTTGTATGATGCATATCAAAAAGCAAGTGCTTTATCAGCATAGGTTGCTATTTATATATTTTATGTGCGAAAAGGAAAAAATATGAAATTTTTACACTTGGGTGACTTGCACTTAGGAAGATCACTGGGGGAGTTTGATCTGATTGAGGATCAGAAGTTTATTCTCAACAGAATCATTGATTTAATTGATAAAGAATCTGTAGATGCTGTATTAATTGCAGGGGATGTATATGACAAATCCATTCCCAGTGAGGCGGCAACTTGCTTGTTGGATTTTTTCCTTAGCAGGTTGGCGGAAATGAATGTGCAAGTATTTATGATCAGCGGAAACCATGATTCAGATGACAGACTGAATTATGGAAGCGTGCTTTTTGAGAGTAATCAGATCTACATTTCTGCTATTTTCGATGGGCATCTGGACAGGCATGTTATCAGTGACGGAGAAACAGAAGTCAATATCTACCTGCTTCCGTTTGTGAAGGCATCGCAGGTAAAACATTATTTTCCGGAATCTGACATAGAATCATATGAGGATGCGGTAAGAGTAGTGCTCGAAAATGCAGATATTGATGAAAAGAAAAAGAATATTTTGGTTGCGCATCAATTTGTGGCAGGTAAGGGGGAAGATCCTGAACTTGGAGGATCTGAAGGCGCCGGAACACAGAGCGTAGGTTTGGTAGAAAAAATCGGATATAAAGTATTCGACATGTTCGATTATGTTGCGCTTGGCCACATTCATTCTCCTCAGAGAGTCGGCCGGGAGGAGGTCAGATATTCGGGATCTCCGCTTAAGTATTCTTTGAGCGAAGTTAATAATGATAAATCAGTGCCCTTAATCACTGTTGATAATAAGGGCGTAGCGATAGATCTGATTCCTCTAAAGCCGATGCGTGACATGCGCCATATTGTCGGCAAGATGGAAGATCTTTTAAATGATTCAAATGTTAAAGCACCGGAAGATTTCATTTATGCAACCCTGACTGACGAAGACATAATCAATGACGCAATGGGAATTTTTCAGCAGATATATCCCAATACCGTAAAGATTGATTATGATAATTCTCACACAAGAGAAATTGAGCAGGTTGATATATCGAAGATAGCGCAAAATAAGTCGTTCTCCGAGTTGATAGGAGATTTTTACAAGCTTATGTATAACTGTGAGATAAGCGATGAAGAAATGGAAGTGATGAGAATGGCTGCAAGAGAGGCAGGTGTCATTGATGAAACCCATTAAGCTTATTATTAGTGCATTCGGTCCGTATGCAGTTAAGATGCCGGAGATCTGTTTTGACTGCTTCGAAGAAAAAGGGTTATTTCTGATTTCCGGAGACACAGGAGCAGGTAAGACTACTATTTTTGATGCAATATGCTTTGCCTTATACGGAACGACAAGCGGATCTTACAGAGATACCAAGAATCTTCGAAGTGAATACGCTGAGAATACGGTGGATAGCTTTGTGGATTTTTATTTTTCACATCAGGGACACGAGTATCATGTTTGGAGACAACCTGAGTACGAACGTAAAAAACAGCGTGGTGAAGGTGTAATTACAGAAAAGCAAAAGGCAATATTGTACAGAGACGGAGAGACGCCTGTTGAAGGCGTTACTCAGGTCAATAACGCAGTAAAAGACCTTTTGCATATTGATGATAAGCAGTTTAAGCAAATTGCCATGATCGCTCAGGGAGAGTTTTGGGATCTGCTTAATGCCAAGACGGAACAGCGTACAGAGATTCTGCGTACCATCTTCATGACCGGCGGATATAAAAATATTGAGTTTAAGCTCAAGAATCGCATGGATGCCAACAGAGAAAAGAAAGATCGTACGGAGCAGAGCATTATTCAATATTTTAATGACGTAACGGCTGATGAAAATGACGATATTTATGAAAAACTGACAGAGCTTCAGGTGAGAGCGCAGGAATCGGGAAACGCTTGGAATTTGGATGAATTGCTTGATGTCATTAAAGCAGTCATTGAACTTGATAAGGCAAAAAAAGCTGATATTTCCGAGAAGCTAAAAAAAGCGGAAGATGAACTTGGCAAGAGCAAAAATGCCCTGGCTACTGCCGAAACAAATAATAAATTCATTGAAAGACTTGCTAATCTCGAAGAGGAACAGAAGAGATTAAAAGAAAGAAAAAAAGAAATAGATGAGTTGGAGGACTTACATAAACGCCGGAAGGCAGCAACTTATGATGTCAATCCGGCTTATTTGGCGTGGGCCAACAAGAATAAAGAAATATCACGTACTGAGGGTAATATCAGATTAAAAAATGATGAAAAGGCTGAAGCGGAAAAAGCGGCCGTCGAAGCTGACAAGAAGCTGTCTGATGCAGAGAGCCGAAGACCTGAACTGGAGAATCTTAAAATTATTATCAATAAGATCACTGAAGAGGAACCAAAGTACAAACAGCGAGAACAAATATCGGAAAAGCTTGTCATACTTGAGAAAAACAAAGTAGCCATTAAGGAAGAAGAATCGAAATTAAAGGCAGATGAAGAAGATTTAGAAAGAAAAATCGCCGAATTGAAAAAAGTTCTGGCAGAGCTTAAAGATAAACCGAGTGAACTGCAGAAGGTTTGTGCAGAGGGCAGGGATTTAGAAAAAATTAGTAGTGACATTACGGAGATCCTTGATAACCGTGTCACAGAGCGCGGAAAAAAGCAGAAGAATCTTGAAACCCGGCAAAAGAAATTCCAAAAAGCATTTGCAGAATACGAACAAGTAAATGCTGAAAGAATACATGCAGAAAAAATTTTGGATAGCTGTAGAGCGGGTATATTGGCGCAAGGACTTTCTGAAGGTGCAAAGTGTCCCGTATGCGGATCGATGCATCATCCTGAACTTGCAAAATTACCGGACACTTCCGTTTCTGAAGAAGATTTTAAGAAGCTGAAAAAGGCTGAAGAAGATGCTGCGGAAGCTAAGGCGTCGGCAAATACTGAAGCAGAAAAGGCCAAAACAGCGCTTGAAGAATATGAAGCTCAGATGCGGGTTGCGATTTTTGATTGTATTGAGAATAGTATTATCGGTATCGAGTCAAAAGGCGAGAAACTTGATGAACTTATTGAGAACCTTAAAAATGCCTATAATATTGTCGGTAAGAAGATAGAAGAGAATATAAAACTTCAAAATTCTATTGATAGGGACTGCAAGGCGCTTGAGAAGGCTGAAAAAGAACTGGAAGAAGCTACGGAAGTTGAGACTAAAAAAATTGAATCAGCCAAAGAAGCGTTGGTAAAAAAGAAGAATGATACGGAAAAAGAAATTACAGCGAGTAAAGCTACATTAGAGACTTTAAATGACTTGAGTTTTGATGATTGGGAAAAAGCAAACTATGAAAAGGAAAAAGCAGAGAAACAAAAAAATACAATTTCCGATCTGCTTGAGAAATCAATAGCTGCAAAGACTAATGCGGACAAAGCGTTTGCAGCGATCAAGGCAGAAATAAAAACGCTGGAAGAAGATCTGAAGACACAGAAAAAGGATGAAGAATCCTTAAAGGCAGATTTGGACAAAAAGCTTGAATCAAAGAAGTTTGCTGATGTTGATGAAATGCTGGAGTTTGTCGTTTCAGCGGATGAATTGTCAGGAAATGAAAAAACTGTCAATTCTTACAAGCAGGCTGTTGCGACAAATGAAACTCAATTAAATGAGGCAAAGGCTGATGCAGAGGGCAAAAAAATTGTTGATATTGTTTCTCTTAAGGATATCTGCGACGAACAGGAAAAAGCAGTCAAAGAGATCAGAATGGCGGATAATGCTGTTTCCAACCGTATTGCAACCAATGATGAGAAGCAAAAGAATATTGTTGCTCAATGTGAAGATTTTGAAAATGCAAAAAAAGAATATGGCATTTGCAGCAGACTGTACAACCTTGTAAAAGGAACTACCGGAAACGGAAAGATCACACTTGAACAATATATCCAGGCAGCAGGTTTTGACGGAATAATTGCAGCTGCAAACAGGCGATTACTGCCAATGAGTGATGGCCAGTATGAGTTGTATCGAAAAGAAGATTCTGTCGGAAAGCGAAGCAATACGTTCCTCGATCTTGAAGTTTTGGATAATTACACGGGGCACAGGCGACCTGTAGGAAATCTTTCCGGTGGTGAAAGTTTTAAGGCATCGCTTAGTCTGGCTCTCGGATTGTCAGATACCGTATCCACTAATCTTGGTGGAGTTCAGATGGATGCTCTGTTTGTGGATGAAGGCTTCGGTACACTTGATAAAAAATCTATTGATAGTGCGATGGATATTCTTATAAACCTTTCCGGTGCAAATAAGCTTGTTGGCGTAATTAGTCATCGCGAGGAGCTGATAGAAAATATCCCTCAACAGATTCGGGTGAAGAAGACTAAGGATGGCAGCCTTATTACGATTGATAAAGGAATTTAAACTTATGAAAATTTATGCTTGACAACCGTTATATGTGAGTGTAGAATCATAAAACATAAAGACAAGGGCGTCTTAGAGAATAACTCTAAGGCGCTTTTTCTGTTTTTGGGCAAAAACTGTGTGTTTATGCCCTTATGCAACGGGTTTAATATTTCCGGAGTATTATAATCTTAGTTGTATACAAGTATTCTTGAATAAATGAATATTGAATATATACTTGATGCAATGGGGCATCAACCACTTATCTGAGAGATATGTGGTTGTTGCCCTTTTGCATTTTTGTTCAAACGAAAAAAAGATTGAACAAAGGGAGAGGAGAAATTGTATGAGTGAAGAAATCTTAAGTGCAATAGATAGCAGTGTCTTCGGTGTCTGGTTCCTCATTGGAGCAGCATTAGTATTCTGGATGCAGGCCGGATTTGCAATGTGCGAGGCCGGTTTTACAAGAGCCAAGAATACCGGAAACATCATAATGAAAAACCTTATGGACTTTTGTATAGGAACCGTAGTGTTCATCTTGATCGGATTTGGACTTTTCCTCGGTGAGGATATGGTCGGAATCATCGGAAAACCGGGATTTGATATTTTTACAAACTATGCAGGCTTTGATTGGTCCAACTTCGTATTTAACCTTGTTTTCTGTGCTACAACAGCAACAATCGTTTCAGGATCGATGGCTGAAAGAACTAAGTTCTTATCATATTGTGTGTACTCGGCAGTTATTTCAGCAGTTATCTATCCTATTGAAGCACACTGGACATGGGGCGGAGGCTTCCTTTCTCAGATGGGCTTCCACGATTTCGCAGGTTCCAACTGCATTCACATGGTAGGCGGTATTTCAGCTCTTATCGGTGCAGCAATCCTTGGACCAAGAATCGGTAAGTTCGAAAGAGATAAGGACGGAAAGGTTACTAAAGTAAATGCTTTCCCCGGTCACAACCTCGTAGCCGCATCACTTGGTGTTTTCATTCTTTGGCTTGGTTGGTACGGATTCAACGGAGCAGCTTGTACTTCAATCGATCAGCTCGGATCTGTATTTGTAACAACAACAATCGCACCTGCACTTGCGACAGTAACATGCATGATCTTTACATGGGTTAAATATGGTAAGCCTGATGTTTCAATGTGTCTCAACGCTTCACTTGCAGGACTTGTAGCTATCACAGCTCCCTGTGATGTAACAGATGCATTCGGTTCAATCATCATCGGAATCGTAGCCGGACTTCTTGTTTGCTTCGGTGTTTGGTTCCTTGATTACAAGCTTCACATTGACGATCCCGTAGGAGCAGTTGCAGTACATTGCTTAAACGGTATCTGGGGAACAATTGCAGTAGGTCTTTTCGCAACAAATACAGCACCCGGTTATTCAATCGCTGATTCAGCAGGAAATGAGCTTGTAGGTCTTTTCTACGGCGGCGGATTTAAGCTCCTTGGTTTACAGTTTATCGGTCTTATCTGCACAGCAGCTTGGACAGCAGTAACTATTACAATTACATTCCTTGCTATCAAGAAGATTATGGGACTCAGAGTTTCAGAGGAAGAAGAAATCCTTGGACTTGACTCTACAGAGCATGGACTTGCATCAGCATATTCAGGATTTGCCATCATGGATGTTTCAAACACCCTGAACATGTCAGTTAACGAAAATACAGACCTCGGAGTAAGTTCTTACGAAGAGGCTTCAGAAATACAGAAGAAAGCTTCGGTGCCTGTTGTTACAGCACCTGTACATACAGAATCAGGAATTCATAAAGTTGTTATTATCGCTAAGTTGTCCCGCTATGACAAACTGAGACGTGCGATGAACGAACTCGGCGTAACCGGGATGACTGTTACACAAGTCATGGGTTGCGGCATCCAGAAAGGCTCAGGCGATATGTATCGTGGAGTTGAGATGGACGCAACCCTCCTTCCTAAGATCAAGTTGGAAGTGGTTATCAGCAAGATTCCTGTTGAAGATGTAATTGAAGCTGCAAAGAAAGCACTTTATACAGGTCACATCGGTGACGGAAAGATATTCGTTTACAGCCTTGAAAACGTCGTAAAGATTCGTACCGGCGAAGAAGGAGCAGCTGCTCTTGCAGATGTTGAGTAGAGCACTTAGCGAGGTACTTTCGAGCTTAGTGCGAACCATGGGGATGAACTTAACGAGGTATCTCACGAGTTTAGTACATATCCCAGGAGTAGGCTGCGAGGACTTAAAAATATAATTCATGCAACAAAGGCGTTTGCGCAATAGCCATTAAGGCAATATATACAATATTTTGCGAACTTTGTGCCACTACGATGAGACTGACAGGCTCATCGTAGTGCTTGGCACAATCAGAGCAAAATATTGTATATATTGCCGCTCAGGCTACTACGCAGACCGTTTGAATAAATGAAATACCGGGAGGAAGGATAAAGTATGTGCGCAATTCTTACATACGCTAGAGCAGATGCTGCTCAGGAATTTTTTGAAGAAATGTTATATAAGACTCATTCCAGAGGCCCCGACATGTCGAGAACTCTGAAAGTCAGCGAAGGATGGATGGGATTTAACAGACTCTCCATCATGGGACTGAATGAAGCGGGGATGCAACCCTTTTCATTAAATGGAAACGCAGTTATATGTAACGGAGAATTATACGGATTTGAGCATATCAAAAAATATCTCATTTCCCTGGGCTACAGCTTTAAGAGCGAAAGTGATTGCGAGATACTGCTTCCTCTTTATGAGAGGCTCGGAACCAAGATGTTCGGACTTTTGGATGCCGAATTTGCATGCGTGATCTACGATGCGGAGCAGAAGAAATTCATAGCCGCAAGAGATCCAATCGGTATCAGACCTCTTTATTACGGATACGACGATGAAGGATACATTCTCTTTTCATCAGAACCAAAGAATATCACAGGTGTTTGTCGGAAAGTTATGCCTTTCCCGCCCGGACATTACTACGAGGACGGGAAATTTGTATGTTACAGGGACATGACTGAAGTAAAAGAAGTTTCTACGGACAGCCTGGAAGTCATAACAACCAAGATACACGACAAACTTGTAAACGGAATAGAGAAAAGACTCGACGCGGATGCGCCTGTCGGATTCCTTCTTTCCGGAGGACTTGATTCATCACTTGTTTGCGGTGTTGCCGCAAGACTTTCGGATAAGCCGATTGAGACTTTTGCAATAGGAATGGACATCGACGCGATCGACCTTAAGTATGCAAGGGAAGTTGCTGAGTACATTCACAGCAATCACCACGAAGTAATAATTACCAAAGATGATGTGATAGGCGCACTTGAGCCTGTTGTTGAGGCACTTGGAACCTTTGACATCACAACGATAAGAGCTTCCATAGGAATGTATCTTTTGTGCAAATGGATACATGAGAACACCGATATCAAGGTAGTTCTTACAGGTGAGATCTCAGATGAGCTCTTTGGTTACAAATATACGGACTTTGCTCCGAGCGCCGAAGCCTTCCAGGAAGAGGCAAAAAAGAGAGTGAGAGAGCTTCACATGTACGATGTCCTCAGGGCTGACAGATGTATCAGCGTAAACTCACTAGAAGCCAGAGTACCTTTCGGAGATCTTGATTTTGCAAGTTATGTAATGAGCATAGATCCCGAAAAGAAGCTCAACACATATGGAATAGGAAAGTTCCTTTTAAGAAAAGCTTTTGAAAAAGATGAAGTTATACCAAGATCGATCCTTATGAGAGAGAAGGCAGCTTTCTCGGATGCTGTCGGACATTCGCTCAGGGACGATCTTATGGAATATGCCGATGGGAAATATTCGTTTGCAGATCTTGAGACCAAGAAAAAGAAATACACTCATGCAACTCCATTTACAAAGGAGTCTCTCCTTTACAGAGAACTGTTTGAGAAATATTACCCGGATCAGTCGGATATGATAATAGATTTTTGGATGCCCAATAAGAGCTGGGAAGGCTGTAATGTTGACGATCCTTCCGCAAGAGTTCTTTCAAACTACGGAGCATCGGGAAAATAAATTTTAAAAACGGAGGAAAAGAAAATGATTGATGCTGAAAAATTAACAGAAGAATTTGGATGTCTTGTTTTTAACGACAAGGTTATGAAAGACAGGCTTCCTAAGGACATATACAAAGCAGTACATAAGACAATTGAGAAAGGAACACATCTTGAGCTTGATGTTGCAAACTGCGTTGCAGCAGTAATGAAAGAGTGGGCAGTAGAGAACGGTGCAACACACTTTACACACTGGTTCCAGCCTATGACAGGTCTTACAGCCGAGAAGCATGACAGCTTCATTTCACCTACGGAAGACGGCAAGGTTATCATGGAGTTTTCGGGAAAAGAGCTCGTAAAGGGTGAGCCTGATGCTTCAAGTTTCCCTTCAGGAGGACTTCGTGCAACATTCGAAGCAAGAGGATATACAGCATGGGATCCTTCATCACCGGCATTTATTAAAGACGGATCTCTTTACATTCCTACAGCATTCTGCTCATACGGCGGAGAAGCTCTT
>JAEEGH010002624.1_pt1 | contig 48300 bp, 43 predicted proteins | sample 9134181 | NCBI WGS metagenome assembly JAEEGH01 (sample SAMN16246544, study PRJNA631951) | gut metagenome | biome: gut microbiome; feature: rumen; material: DP-attached | host: Bos | place: Iran: Karaj | collected 2018-10
TACTATAGTTGTAGGCTAAGCCAAGGACACGTAAGGCATCCACTGCCATCGCATCACTTGCGGCCATAATATTCTTTTTATCTTCTTCGGTGATTTTTCTCACTTTACCACCGATTTCAATTCTATCGGCAACCTTTAAAATGGAGTCGATTGCACCTTTGGTAAAGATGAGTTTCTTACCTTGGTACATGTGTTGAGTGGACATCATTTTTCTCACTGAATCAAATGGATATTCATCAATACGTGGGGCAACACTTTCCAAATCACCTTTGTGTTGATTCATCTTGTTTGCATATTCCACTAATGCAATTTCAGTTGGGTCACCATAGACACCATTATCTACAGAAGCATTGCTACAAAGGGATAAGCCCATAGATAAGAATTTACATTTATCATTTGTGATATCATCTGGACCAACCATTTTGCCATCGATGTAGGCGCGGACTACTGTCATCTTATTTTGTGTTAATGTACCGGTCTTATCGGAACAAACAACACTAACAGCGCCTAATGTTTCAACAGATGGAAGTTTTCTAACAATTGTGTTAGCTCTAACCATCTTTTGCATACCTAAGGCTAAGACGATTGTAACAACTGCTGGTAAGCCTTCTGGAATAGCGGCAACGCCTAAACTAATTGCAAACATAAAGTTTTCAATTAATTCATCAATCCAACCTTGTCCTGTGGTTGGTGTATGAAGAAAGATTAAACCCGCTAATTGGACAACGAATAACACTGCAACAATTGCGATAGTTAAAATACCTAAGAATTTAGATAATTTGGCTAGTTGTTTTTGAAGTGGGGTTGGGTCTTCTTCGCCTTCGGATAATAACTTAGCAATCTTACCAGTTTCGGTTTTCATACCAGTTAAGACAACAACGCCTTCACCACGACCATAGACAACAGGTGTGGACATATAAGCCATATTAACTCTATCACCAACACCAACTTCATCAGAAAAGACCATATTTGCATCTTTCTCTACTGGTAAAGATTCACCGGTTAATGATGATTCATCAGTCTTTAAATTAATTGATTCAATTAAACGTAAGTCAGCAGGAACTGTTCTGCCTTCTTCTAAGACAACAATGTCACCAGGAACAAGTTCTTCTGCTTTTAGTTCTACTAAAGCACCATCTCTTCTCACGATACATGTTGGAGAAGACATTTTCTTTAAGGCTTCGAGTGATTTCTCGGCCTTGCTTTCTTGGATTGTGCCGATAATTGCGTTTAAAACAACAACGCCCATGATAATAACAGGATCGGCAAAATCAAATCCTTCAGATGGGTCACGAACATATGTGTAAATAGAAATTGCTAAACTTAATAATGCAGCGGCAATCAAAATAAAGATCATTGGATCATTAAAGTTGCCTAAGAAGACTAAGATAAGCGGTTTCTTTTTCTTTTCTGCGAGTTTATTGAGGCCATATTTAGCCATTCTTTGACCCGCTTCTTCTGTCGATAACCCCGTCTCAGGATTCACTTCAAATTCTTGAAGCGTTTCTTTAGCGTTTTTGGTTTCGTACATAAAAATTACTCCTTTTGGAAGCAATCGTCTCGCGCATTTTCATGGTCATAATCCGGATATATTATCGTGTTGACGAATTTATGACTTAGCTACTCCCGCTTACTATTTCCGTTAAATATTATATTTAATATCTTTCTTTTATAAAAGAAGAAAAAAAGCCCATGTCAGTTTTTATGACATAGGCTCTTATTTTAGTTTTCTATCGTTTATAGACTGATAAGATATTCGTTTGCGTTAGTACTTTCTGCGCCATACATTTCGATGATGATGTATCCGCCTGGAATACCAGTAACTGTTTGTTCATAGTTTGGCGCAGCAACTTCTTGAATAACGGTAAGGTCTGATTGCATTAATGTGACCTTGTTATTCGCATAAGCAGCGACATAAAGACTATATGTTTCAGTTTCGCTATATGGGAAGGAATAAACGAATGCGATTGTGTCTTCACCACTTGAACCACCGACAGTACCTGTAACTGGAATTGCATTTTCACCATGATAGAAGTCTTCTTCTGATAATTCATAGACGATTTTAGCGTCACCGTTCCAATTTGCATCCCATCCTGTAGGAGCGGTTTGGTTATTCTTAATGAAACGGTTCCATTGATAAGCTTCTTTATATTCAAGATTTGTGTAGTTAACGACAACGCCATATAAATCTCCGCAGCCATCAAATGCTTTTTCGCCAATAACGGAAGCTCCTTTAGCGGCAGTAAAGACGCCTGTTAAACCGGTATTAGCAAAGGCATAATCACCAATTTCAGTAATAGAACCGCAGTATAAAGTTGATAATTCTTCACAACCATCAAATGCGTGGGCACCAATTCTGCTGATACCAGCAGCGTTAACACCAACTGTCGCAACATTTGTGTGAGCAAAAGCGTAATCACCAACTACTGAATTACCATTCAAGGTAAGACTTGTTAAATTAGCGTTACCAAGGTTGAATAAACCATCTTCATTACCGACAGCGACGTTTGCACCATAGATATACATTGTTTTTGAAGGTGCTGGAGCTTTGGTAACTTTGAATGCCATTTCAATTGTTTGTTTTGCGCCGGATGTGAAATAGAAACCTACATGGCTACTATCAGTGAGATAGACAATCATTGGATTACTGCTAGTAAACCCTTGCATATCGAATTTGACAGTTTTGGCATCATTAAATGTCATAATTGTTGGAGAGCCTGCGTTGTTATAGAATGGGACTGTTAATGTCATGTCGTCTAATACGACTTCACTATAATTCATAAGTTCGCCATTTTCTTTTGCGAGTGAACTACCATAGATAGTCATTCCTTCGGCTGTTGGCATTGTAAATGTGCTCATAACGTTACCTAAGTAACTACCGACATTAGCGGTCACTGTTTTTGATGTAGAACCATCAGCCCAAACACCAACACCAGAAAGGATTGTTAATTGAACTGTGGCAATGTCTTTTGAATAAGAGAATGTCAAATTGTAAAGACGTGTTGAACCAAATGTTGAACAGTTACCAAATGTAGTATCTTTGACGCTTGTTGGTAAGCCATTATTATTCCACACCATGATTCTTTCGATAACTGAATCACCAGATGCCATATTCATAATAGCCATTAAAGAATCTAAAGATTCTGAGTAATAGAGATAATAGTAATCATAATCTGGGACATAAGAAGCACGATTGTGGAAGAGCTCAATTAAATCATATTTGTGCTTTGCACTTTCGAATCTTTCACTACCTCTAATAAGAAGATCATTTTCTAATGTAATAATTTCTTCAGAGTTGCAATAACCAATTGTTCCATTTGCATGGCCAGATTGATAATCAAGCGTTGCGCCTTCAAAGGCTTCTGCTTTTTCGATGAAAGCATTTCTTGAAATTCTTTCGTAAGAATCAACAGTATCTTTTTCTTGCCATGTGAATGTTAAATCTTTTAAAGGTCTGATATCTAGTGCGTAATGAACTAATGGATCAGGAGAAACATCAGCAACTGCACTTTTAACACTAACGGTTAAACCATCTGCGTTAAAGACATATGTAATTGTGGCGAAAACATCTTCAGCAACAGGTTCTTGATACTTCACCATATATGGTGTTTCTTTATTGCCTTTGTTTAAATAATAGACATTCTCATCTTCTTCTGAGAAATAAGAAGCAAAGCCCATTACATAATTCATTGCATATGAGTTAACTCCATAGCCTTGTGGTCTAGTACGTGGTCTAGACATGCCATCATCAAATCTCACTGGTTCATCAGTGAAGCTTGCTAATACAGATGATTCAGCATAGTCCTTCACGGTACCATTAATGAGACATTTCTTATATGAAGCATCATTGAAGGATTTTCCTTGAAGAGCGGCCATATAAGTTTCATAAGTTACCTCTTTAAATTCATCAGGTTCTACTGGATCTGGAGGAGTGACTGGATCATCTTTTCCCTTGTCACCACCACAGCCACCGAGTAAACCGATGACCATACTCAAAGCGGCAATAGTTAATATGTTAAATTTCTTCATATAACATTTTCCTCTCTTTTAACGTATTCATTGTCGCATACGCGTATAAAAAAATAATGTGCCGTGAAGCACATTTTTCTTATAAAGAAGAATTTATTTTTTCTCGTTAATAACAATTCCAAGTCTAACCGCTTCTGCGACGAGTTCGGTTCTTGTATGGAATCCGGTTTTAAATAATAAGTTTTCAACGTGTCTTTTAACTGTACCGGGAGATAAGAAAAGTCTTTCCGCAATCTCTTGGTTAGAGTCGCCCGTTAGCATCTCTTTTAAGATTTCTAGCTCTCTATCTGTTAAGTCGTGATTTGTGACTTGTCCGAACTTCACCATAGGTGTTTCATCTGGATAGATGCGTTCACCCTTCATAGTTCTATCAATAATCTCGATGATGTTTTCTTTGTTTTCGTCTTTATACCAGAAAGAATCAACACCGATTTCTTTGGCTTTTTTAATCCAAGAATATTCTGGTAAGGATGTGACGATAATAATCTTAATTTCTGGGAATTGTTTTTTAATCTCTTCCGCGGCGAGAAGACCACTATTACCTTGGAAGGTATAAACATCCATTAAGATGAGATCCACTTCCTTATTTTGGCAGTACGCTAAAGCTAAAGAAGCGTCGTTTAAAGAAGCCTGGTGTACATAATCCTTATTTGAAGAAATAAAGATTTCTAGTAACTGCCTGGGCATTTGTTGGTCTTCAACGATTAATACTTTATAGGGCATCTTTGACCTCGATTCTTAAGATAAAGCGTTCTTCATTAATGATAGTCATCTTACCATTGAGTTCTTCTACACTCTTTTCAATATTAGTGAATCCACCACCTTTAATAATTGGTTTGGTGTTCACGTTATTCTCATTAATGAAAGACATAGTAATGACGTCTTTATCATGCTTAATATCTATTATAATCTTTTTATTTTTCGTATGTTTAGCAACATTGAGCAAGGACTCTTTCGTCGCTTTGATAAATAAACTCGTTATCTTTTCATTAGATAAGATAGGTGAGAAATCTTTGCATTCCATTTCAATGCCAATCGCATCAGCGAGAGTCTTTAAGTCATTGATGAAATCTTCATTATTACTTTCCGCTTCTTTACAAAGTAACAAAGCATTATTTTCCCACTTAGAAAGAATATTGTTTCTCTCTTCTTTGTTGTCATTACTTAATAAGTAACTGCTTTGTAACACTAATGTGTTCATCTCGTTATGGATGTTAATCTTCGCAGATAAGATTTCTCTATGTCTAATAAATTCAAGCATCTTTTCATTATATGAAGCGAGTTCTTTATTCATTTGTTCTAACTTCTCATTATCTTCTTTAATGAGTTCATTTTTCTTCACTAGTTCTGTGACATCTAAAGCGATTAATTCATTGATGGTTTGAGAGTCATTAGAATTAACAAATGGAAGTCCACTGCTAACGGTGATTTCTTTATTGATGAACTTATAAGTTGAACCATCTTCTAAAGTAATTGTTTGATCCTTAACAAGTTTTAAGAATGTATTACCGTTTTGGATAAAGTTCTTAGTTAAGGAAGAAGCAATCTTGGCCATTGTCTTATTAATTAATAAGCAAGCACCGTCTTTATCAAAATATAAGAAGCCTTCTTTAGAGGCGTTAAATCCTTTAATAATAGAGTTAGAGGAAACGTGCGTTCTTGTGTACCTATATAAATAGAAACTTAAGACAGGCACGATTAATGTGATTAAAGATAAAACAATGATGTAGGCATATAGAGGCAAGCTAGCAAACCAATTGCTTAATGGATCCGAGCCACCTTTGATGAACATAGTCATTACTTGTGGGATGAACGCCATAACAAGTGCAAAGAATAATGAAATACCTGATTGAACATATTTCTTAATGATGAAATAGCGGATTCCAAAGAACACAAAAGCCATGTTCAATAAAACAATCCAAGAGAAGATAAGGGCAATCACTATTTGAGGACAATTAATTATCATTTTGTGTCCTCCTTTTTAATAACGATATAAGTCACATCATCTTCAGTAGAAATAGATGTATAACTGAATTCGTTAATCTTTAAATCTTTGCCTTCAATATTTATTTTTAATAAATATGCATCGTTAAATAAGACAGTCACACCAGAGATATTATCTAGGTTATTAATGATAGTTTTTCCAATAAATGTATAAGCTTCAGAAATCTTCGTGGAAGAGTATGATTCTTTACATTCACCCACTAATGCGGTTTTGATGCCAATCTTCTCTAAATAACGAAGTGTTTCATTAATGGATAAATATAATTCATTGAGTTCAACTTCTTGCTTCTCTTCGGATAGTAATTTTAAGTTAGCAAATCTCTTAATATAGATACTTAAAAGCAATATGATTGGCATGTTCTTATCGAATAAGGACATATCCTTTTTAATCTCTCTAGATAATTCCATAATCTTTGAAGATTCATCAAAGACATCTTTAGCGATTCCGTCATAGAGTTTGTCTTTTTCTAAGATGGCTAATTGTTCTTCTTTTAAGTTACTTGTAAGAAGGTTTAATTGTTCTTCTTCTTTAAGTCTATCGTTAAGTTCACTGAGTTCTTGATAGATAGCGTTTAAGTCAGAAATATCACTAATCCAAGTAATTTTTCCACCAGGAATTGCGGTGTTTTGATATAAATAGTTATCCACTACGACTTGTTCTTCTTTAACGTCTTTAATGAGTTCACTATCGGTGTTTTGATAGACGACTTTATTAGAACGATCAGTAATAAACGCCGGCAAAGACATATTCAAGAACATGTTTCCATAGTTTCTATTTGAAGGAATGATTCTAAGGCTAATTAAACTGAAGATGTATCCACCGATCATGAAACATAATGTTTCAGGGAATTCACACAAAATGGAATATCCTTTGTACTTAGGTGTGAGGTTGAAAATATATAACAACATATAGGCCAAACCTAAGATCAAAGGAATAAGTGAAATATAGGAATATCGTCTGCCTTTAGCAATTTGACATTGACGGAAGAAGACGACGAATGAAGCGATATATTGAAGCGCAACATAAACAAGAACAATGTAATAAGTGATACCATGACTATAATCGCTATCCCAGTTAACAAATCCTTCATTAAATTTAAATGTGGTTTGATGGAAATCATTAAGGGCAATAAAGACCGCTAATATCAAAGATATTGCACCCGTAATAGCACAAGCGATTAGAACACCTTTCTTATGTGTTTCATAATAGTTAGACAACGATGTTACAAGCAAGAAATATGGGATAAATAAAACAGGTAAATAATATAAATACCAAAGGTGTCTAGAGACTATATCAATTTGTGAGAAACCACCATATTTGAGAACTCTTAAAACCATTAAAGTAATCATTAATGAGGCAATGGTAATAAGGCACACTTTCTGTTTGAAATATGAGATGTGAATTACAAAGTAAAGTAACAATATAATAGATAAGAAAATGAAAATAAATGCGGACACAATAAGTTTGCTATTCACAAGGTCGATAGCAAATTGAGATACACCCACTATTAAGTAGATAAACAATATAACTAAATTGATAACGATAACGTTAAGCAAAGTCTTTTTCATCTTTATTTATTATATGCTGATAAAAGAAAAAGCACATCTTTATGATGTACTTTATGAATGATTTGAATCAATTCAATCTGTTGGTCAAAACGTAATAATCCAAATCATATTCAGTTTCGCCAATCTTTATCACTTTCCCTGTGATGCTGTTTTTAAAACTTGATTTAGTGTATCTTCTCCACACCAGTGTCTCAAGATTTTGATTCAAGAATGATTCAAAGTATACTTTTTTGCTGTCTCCACTTCCTTCTGAATCAAAGTATGATATTTTTATAACTTTTTGCTTCTTACCATCATACTCAAGAAGATAATCCTCAGCTTTTTGGTATTCCGTCTTTTGATAGATGAGTTTTCCATCTATTCCCCAGTTATCTAAGAAATCTTGATCTATATAGGTTTTGATTATTTTTTTACCATCCACAAAAGAAGATTCCCCGATCCACGCTACCCCATCATCTTTTAAAGAAATAAATTGACTATAAACTCTTGAAAGGGATAATGATTCATCGTATTCTTTGACTTCTATTTCGATACCGTCAAGATTATGAATGAAGACATTACCTTTTGTGCAAACATGGTAAGAATAATCTTTAACTAGTTCGCTCCCTTTTAAATCATAAATTGCCCAACACACTTCTTCTTCTGGTTTTAATTTTATGAACCAGTTTGGCAACTCTTCGTAATTCACTACTCCGTCATGTTCTTTAACATACGTTAATTTCAAATCTTTCACAATTCTTGGAAGACTATTGACTTCAAAACCATGTAAAAGATCATCTGTTGTTACTCCTAATATATCCGCTAATTTCTTTAGCATAACGATGTTTGGATAATTAAGGCCTGCTTCCCAAGAATAAATTGTTTGCCTAGTAACACCAACGGCAAAAGCTAATTCTTCTTGAGACAGATTATTTTTCTTTCTTAATAAAACTAAATTTCTTTCAAATTGCATAATAGGTTCCTCACTTTCTGCTATTATCGTAGAAAATTTGTGGGCTTATATCTACCAACTAAGTATAACTAATTTTGTAAGAAAAATCTTACATTTTACTTTTATTCATTAATCTATATTTGAAAGAAATGTAAAAAATCCCCGATTTGTATCAGGGATTATTTACGATTATGGTGCCCAAGGTCGGACTTGAACCGACACGGTATCGCTACCGCTGGATTTTGAGTCCAGTGCGTCTACCAGTTTCACCACTCGGGCAGCGTGCTAATTATAAATTAAATTTTGTGATTACTGCAATAATAAGTTTGGAGCGCCTGGTACGAGTTGAACGTACGACTTCAACCTTCGGGGGGTTGCACTCTAATCCACTGAGTTACAGGCGCGTCTTTATCTTATTATAAATTACTCTTCTTCTATCTCTCCGGCTTTCTTTAAAGCGAACTTGCTAACCATTGGTCCGATAAGTTCATAAATAAGAGTAGAAGTTAATATAATCGCAATGATTAATGATCCCGCTAAACGGGTGACTTCATCTTCACTAGAACCGAACAAAGCGGATGCTGTTGTTGCTAAACCAATTGCCACACCAGCTTGTGGAATTAATGCAAAACCCAAGTATTTTTTGATTTTAGGTTCGCATTTTGCAATATTTGCGCCAGTAAATGCACCGAGCCATTTACCAACTACACGGAAGACAAGATAGATACCTGCAATCGCTAAAACGATTAAGCCAGACTTATTGAAGAAGATTGTTAAGTCAAGGGAAGCACCAGAGATAACAAAGAACATCAAATAGATAGGAGAAGTAAATCTATCCATAACATCAAGTGTGCGTCCACTATCCTTGCACATGTTGGTGTATACCGCGCCAATCATCATACACATAAGTAATGAAGATAATTCAAATCCACCTAGTTGAGGCATCTTAAACAAGAAATATAAACCACAGGCAAGGAAGATAGAGAATATAGCAATGATTAATCTGTTATTTCTAGATTTAAACCATCTGTTCATTAATGAAATTAAGAAACCTAATGCCGCACCAATAGATAAGGAAATTAGAATTTCAATTATTGGTTTAACAAGCATCTTATAAATGTCAAACGTTCCTGTTCCAGCAGCAAGCGTGGTTGCTACTTGGAATAAAATAGCGAACAAAATAAGGGCTGCCGCATCATCTAAAGCAACAACTGGTAATAATGTGTCCACCATTGGTCCGCGCGCTTTATATTGCTTAATAATCATTAAAGTAGCCGCAGGTGCGGTCGCACTTGCGATTGCGCCAAGAGTGAATACTAATTCCCAAGTCACTTGGGTTGGGAAAATAAAGTGGGCCACTACTAAAGCGGCAATAACTAAAATAGAGGCAAATAATGCTTCAAAGATAGTAATAATAATTACTTTCTTGCCAACTGCTTTAATCGTGGAAATTTTAAATGATGTACCAATAGAAAAAGCAATGAATCCTAAGGCAATTGTACTGACCCATTTAATTTTATCAACGAATCCATAAATGACGCTTTCTCTAATGCCATCATAAGTAAAGTTATTAAATAATAAACCGAATACAAAAGGACCCATAATGATACCGGTTAAAATATAACCAGTAACATTAGGTAATTTAAGAACCTTCATTAATCTTGTGGACAATAAAGCCGCAAGCAAAAGAAGGGCAATGTAAATAAAAATATGAACGTATTCCATGACTAATTAGATTGATCCTTCGTAATCAGCAATATCACGGGAGTACATAAAACCTTTAATGTCTTTAAAGTTATTTGTGTATTGGCGGATAATCTCTTTAATGTGTTCGAGTTTGTTATCTTCGACAACAAATAAGCAGAGAACGCTTTCTAACATTTCCACTTTTTCATATTGCCGTAAGGAGAAGAAATGATGATCACCTGGGTAGTCATCAATAGCGTGTCTTAAAGATTCAGTGCTTACCACTGTTGCATTGTAACCTTCCGCTTTTAATTGCTCTAATGCAGCAACTGCTTTTTCGGAACTTTTAAGAACTAAATACAATTCCTTTTTCATATAATCACCTTCGTTTGTAATCATTTATGGTGCGGCCAAGAAGACTTGAACTCCCACGGGTTGCCCCACTAGCGTCTGAAACTAGCGCGTCTACCATTCCGCCATGGCCGCAAAGAAACGGGTTATCTTACGACACCACGTTTTTCGTCTTCTTGCTTTTGCAGGACCTTAAAGTCAATCTTGCCTAATAAGGTTTTTGGAAGTTCATTGACGAATTCTATTTCTTTTGGCACAGACCATCTAATGAGATATTTTCTACAAGTATCCATAATGGCGTTTCTCATACCTTCTTCATCGAAGAACTTCGCCACAACGAATATCTTAATAGCGCTTTGTAATCTTGGATCTGGGATTTCGATTGCACAGCAAGCTTCAACACCTGGAACGCTTTCCACAAGTCTTTCAATTTCGGTTGGGAAAACACCAACACCTGAGACTTTGACAACTCTCTTTTTTCTTTGCTTGAAGAAAACAAAGTTATCTTCATCCATATATCCTAAGTCACCAGTATATAGCCAGCCATCTTTGACTGCTTCTTTGGTGGCTTTTTCATCGTTATAGTAGCCATTCATAATAGCAGGACTCTTAAGAATGATTTCACCAATCTCACCACGTGGTAATTCTTTACCATTTTCATCGACGATTCTAAATTCCGCACCGGACATTGGATAGCCGATACTCCCTTCTCTGTTGTGATCATATGTATTAACAATGTTGACGCAAACTGCTTCTGTCAAACCATATCCTTCAAATAATTGGCAATGAGAGCCGTTGTTTTTCATAACTTCATTCCATTCTTTTTGGAGGTTGCTATTTAATGAATCACCACCGCAGAAAACAACGTGTAAGTTTTTAAGTCCTCTATTATGGGTGAATTCTGGACATTTTAATAAGCTTTCATACATTGTTGGGACACCAGTAATGCATGTAACTTTAGTCTTCTTCATAATCTTTGCTGTCTCTTTTGCGGAGAATTTAGGCACTAAGATACATGAGAATCTAGTAATTAATGGAGCGTGCATTGTGATGCCTAAACCGAATCCATGGAATGATGGTAATACAGCAAGCATACCTCCACCACGAACTTGTTCTGGTGTTAAAGATAAGAATTCGCAAGCGTGTTCCGCGACACAGTTAATGTTGTTATCAGATAAACAAATGGTCTTTGGATCACCGGTTGTAGAACCACTATGTAAGAGGATAGAAGTTTCACTAGCTTTACCAGTAACTGTTTCAGGAATATGACCAGTTGGTTTTAAATCTTTTAAATATTTGAAGCCTTTGAAAGAACCTCTCCATTTACCGAGTTTCTTTCTAATAGCTCTATTCATAAAGTTGTGATAGATAAACTTTTTACCTAAAGGTAAGAAATCTTCAATACGAGTCACAATGACCATATCGGAAATTTCTCTATATCTTTCAACTTCCTTAGCGACACGTTGTTCAAACAAGAAAGCGTATTTGGTATTTGTTTGATTGATAATGGATTTAATTTGGTTAAATGGAGTGAATGGATGGACGAAGTTACAAATCGCACCAATCTTATTCGCGGCATAGAACAAAATTAAAACTTCAGGAATGTTTGGTTGGGCGATTAATAAGACATCACCTTTTTTAACATTTAAGCGATTGGTTAAAATATCCGCTGTACGGTCAACTAATTTGCCGAGCTTTTTAAAGCGGATTCTTTTACCTTGATAATAAATGGCTAAGCCGTGAGGATAATCCAAAACAGCTTCGTGTAATTTTTCATAAATAGTTGGATTTTGCATAATTATTTACCTAAAAATACGTTTAATAACGATAAAATACCGATAATCACAACGATGTGTGAAATATAGATGATAAGGGAATGGCGACCCATAAAGCATAAAGGTCTTTCCCAATTGTAGCGGTTTTTCACTAATGACTTCTTTCCTGGTAAATAGAAGACTGAAGCAAATAATGCACCAGCAAAGAAGAAGAATATGAATGGGAAGATTGGCAACCAGTCAGCGTTTCCAGTTGGTCTCACAAGAGGAGCACAGTGAACGAAAATATTTTCTCTATCCACATATTCAAGGAAGTGTTGATAACTAAACCAGCTTAAGAAGAACATCACTAGTGTTCCAATTAATACTGTTTTCCATCCACCCTTCTGGAAGAAACAATAAAACAATGTCGACCACGCTAATACAGCGATGACATTAAAATCGATTCTTAATGTGGATAAATTAAGAGGTTTAGATAATAATGCATCTGCAACTGTTGAACCAATTGTAAGGATTGCGGCAAATGCAAGCATTTGACCTGCTCTAATCCAGTTGTTCTTAGAGAATGCTGTAGACGCACCTGAGACTAAGCAGAAGCCAGCAAGAGCAAAGAATCTCACGATGCCACGAGCATCATGGTTCCAATAAAAAGAACAAACACGATGTAAACCTTCACAGCCTTTCCATCCACCACTGAAGATCATTAAGAAACAAAAGATGTGGTCAATAACGACTAAACCAATAAGAAATCCACGAATAAAATCTATTTCGTGGATACGTTTCTCGAATGCACCAGGTTTTCTAGTAATATTCTCTTTTTCTAATACGGCTTCGCTCATACGACACAAAGTATATACCATTTCATATTTTTATAAAATATTTAACTGTTATATGAACTAGAAAATAATAAAAAATGATAATCTTAAGATTATCATCTATTGTTGTTCTTCCACTACTTGGTTTTGTTGTTTTTTATTCTTGAAATAAACAATTAGGAACCAAATAAGAACTGCGGTAAAGGATACAGATTGTGCAATTGTGATTCGAATAGTCATTAAATGATCAGCTTCTTCTTTATCTAAAACGTGAAGGATATTCACAATTGTGTTATTCACAAAATGGTCACCCATTGCCATATATAGGTTTCCAGTTAGTTTACCCATCGTAGCAAATTTGAATCCCACTAAAGCAGAAGTTCCGACTAGCATACAAGTTTGTCCAATAAATCCACCTATAGTCATATTTCCATCAGCGAAGCTTCTTATTGGTGACATGATATGCCAAACACCAAATAACGCTGAGGAAATAAGCGCAGCCACTACCCATTTATATTTATCGGAAAGCATCTTTTGGAATAGTCCTCTAAAGACACCTTCTTCCATAAGAACGTTTATAACGTTACCGATGATGCAGATTAAGAAAAAGATAAAGTCAGTTCTATTGCCGAAGTTGCCATTTACTGAATAAGCAGAAACATATAATGCTAAACCATTAAAATTGTTAGAAGCTGCTAAGATAATGACTTCTACACCATAGGCGAGAATGAATACTCCGATGCCAAACGCTAATCCTTTTAAGATATCAAGGAATGCCTTACCAGTTTTTAATCCAATATCTTTAAACTTATAGCGGAATAAAAATACACAGCCAATAAGGATGCCAATTCCGATTAGTTTGTGAATAAATGCTTCACCAAAGAATGTTTGATCTGTTCGAATAAGGAAATACTCTAATGCTCTAAATCCAAAGCATAAGAAATAGATAATAAGGACTGCGAGTATTGTTTTAGTTTTAGTATTAATAAGTTTTGATTCTTCCATAACAAAATTATTATATAACCACTACATAAAAATAAAAAGAATTGACGCAAAGCATCAATTCATAATTTGTAAGTGGTCGGAAAGATGGGATTTGAACCCATGACTTCTTGCTCCCGAAGCAAGCGCGCTACCAAACTGCGCTACTTCCCGATTTCCCTTTCTTTTAGAAAAGGGTTAATTGGTCGGATTCATCGAGGTCATCGAGAACGCCCATTTTTGTAAGATCTTCGACATTTGTAGAAGATAACTTAGTACGACGTAATAATTCTTCCTTGGAATGGAACACTCCATCTTTTCTTGCTTCCACGACTGTTTGAGCGTTGTTTGCGCCTAAACCATCAATAGTAATAAACGGTGGAATCAAAGCTTTATTTTCTTTATCAACGATGAAGTTCACAGAATCACTCTTTTCAATAGAGATGTTCTCGAACTTATATCCACGTTGCACCATTTCTAAAGCCATAGACAAAGTTTTAATTAAGTCATTTTCTTTCGGTGATAACTTCTCTGTCTTACTACGAGACTTGAGTTTAAGTTCATCAAGTTTATCGATAATGGCTTGTTCGCCTTTAATCATTGCTTGAATATCATAATGGTCACATCTAACACTGAAGAATGTGGCGTAGAATTCTAATGGATAGTAAATCTTATAATAACCCACACGGACTGCTTGAGTAACATAAGCAACAGCGTGTCCTTTAGGGAACATGTACTTAATTAAATTACAGGAATCTAAATACCATTGTGGAATCTTGTGAGCCTTCATAATTTCCACATATTCAGGCTTTAATCCTCTACCTTTTCTAACATCTTCCATGATGGCGAAGGAAATGTTTGGAGGTAAACCTTTACCAATTAAGAAAGTCATAATATCGTCACGACATCCGATAACTTCTCTTAAGGTTGCTTTGCCTTCTTGAATGAGTTTTTCAGCGTTACCTGCCCAGACGTCAGTACCATGTGATAGACCAGAAATAATAACTAAATCTGAGAACTTATTTGGTAATGTCATTTCCAAAATACGACGTGAGTTTTCAGTACCGAATTCTGGAATACCCATCGCGCCTGTTTTATTCGCTAAATAGTCATGCTTCATATTCAATGCTTTTGAAGAATTGAACAAGCTTAAAACAGCAGGATCGTTCATTGGAATATCATGAATATCAACACCTGAAAGTTGACTCATCATCTTTAACGCCATTGGGTCAACGTGACCTAAAAGGTCAAGTTTAAGAATTGTATCGTGAATAGAATGGAAATCGAAGTGTGTTGTTTTCCATGCAGCATCGATATCATCAGCAGGATATTGAACTGGGGTGAAATCATAAACTTCAAATTCATCAGGAACAACAACGATACCACCTGGGTGTTGACCAGTTGTACGTTTGACGCCGACACATCCAGATGCTAAATAGGCAATCTTTGGACGTGGGTATTCATCTGGGTTCATACCTAAACGTTCAATATAACCACGAGCAAAACCAAATGCGGTCTTTTCTTCAACACCGGATATGGTTCCCGCTCTAAAGACGTTATTCTCACCTAATAAGACTTTTGTATAAGCATGTGCTTGAGCTTGGTAGTCTGGTGGAAAGTTAAGGTCAATATCAGGAGTCTTTTCTGCGTTAAATCCTAAGAATGTTTGGAATGGAATATTTTGTCCATCATGAATCATCTCTTCACCACAGATTGGACATTTCTTATCAGGAAGATCATCACCACTTCTAATATCTGGGTCAGTTTCGTTAACCCACTCTAAATGGTGACAGTGTGTGCAAATATAATGTGGAGGAAGAGGATTAACTTCCGTAATATTTGCCATTGTCGCAACTAAAGATGAACCGACAGATCCACGGGAACCAACGATAAATCCATCTTCATGTGCCTTCTTAATAATCTTGTGAGCAATGTAATAAATAACAGAATAACCATTAGAGATAATACCGTTTAATTCAGTCTCTAATCTCTTTTGGATAAGTTCTGGTAATGGGTCGCCATAAATTCTATGGGCTTTCTCAAATACCATATCGGTTAACTCTTGTTCACATCCTTCGATATGAGGTGTGTAAAGTTTATCATTAGGAACTGGTCTTAATGATTCAATTTGGTCCGCAATCTTATTAGTGTTAGTGACAGTTATTTCATAAGCTTTTTCTTCGCCTAAGAATTTCATGCATTCAAGCATTTCATCTGTGCTTCTAAAGTGTTGATCTGGATTCTCAAATTGAGGAATACGGCTACGTTTATATGGATTAAGTGGGTGAGATACACCACCTAAACCTTTCGCAGAAATATAGACATCACGATATCTCTTATCGCTCTTCTTCACATAGTGGCAGTCACCTGTAGCGACAACCATTTTGCCGATATCATCCGCGGCTTTAACAATATCTTTTACGTATTTTTCAATATCTTCCGCATCTCTTTCACCCATATTGACTAACCATGAGTAGTTTTCTAATGGTTGGATTTCAATATAGTCATAGAACTTCATCACTTCTTTAAGTGTTTCTTCATTTCTTGTGGAGGCAGTATCAAATACTTCACCATTGAAACATGCTGAACCAATTAATAAGTGATCTCTTAAATTATTTAATTCACGTCTTGGAACTTTTGGAACACCAGCAAGGTATTCAACGTGAGATAGGGAAACTAATTTAAATAATTGTTTTAAACCTGCTTTGTCTTTTGCTAAAGCAGTAACATGGACAGGTCTAAAGTTAGTTAAGTGCTCTTGTGTGACTTTTAAATCCGCTAAACCGGCATGGGTAATACCAGGAATTTCTTTATTAAGAAGAACGATCATTGGTTGCCAGGCTTCGTTTAAAACAGCAGCATCGTAGTCAGCACGGTGGGCTACTTCTGGATCATAATCAACATCGAAGTTACGACATAAAGCACCTAAGTTATGGGCTCTTTGTTTAGGGAAGAGGTACCACGCTAAGGCTAATGTATCGATAACTGGGTTAGTTAATAATGGTCTACCACAGTTCTTTAATTCTTCTTGTAAGAACGAAAAGTCGAAGTCTGCGTTATGTGTGACTAAAATTGCGTCACCCATAAATTCTAGGATTTTATCAAAGGCTTCATTGATGGTTGGTTTATTCTTCACCATCGCATCATCAATATGTGTGAGGGTAGCAATCTTTTTAGGAATTGGTCTACCTGGATTTATAAGTAAATCTAATCTACCGGTTTCTATACCGTTTTCAATACGGACTGCACCGAACTCGATAATCTTGTCATAACGGCAACTTAAACCGGTTGTTTCTAAGTCGAGAACAACGTATTTTGCATTACTTAGCTTGGTATTTACAGGGTTTTTGATAGCATTTAACTCATCTTCGACCATGTAGAACTCGCAGCCATATAAAACCTTAATACCAGTCTTTTTGGCGGCTGCTTGAGCATCTGGATAGCCTTGAACAACAGCGTGGTCAGTAATCGCTAATGCGGTATGACCTAATGCTTTTGCGTAGTTACAATAATCTTCCATTGTGCCCACACCATCCATAGATGACATTGTGCTATGAAGGTGTAATTCAACACGGTGTTCTTCTCTTTCTTCTGGTTTAACTTCATCAGGAGGAAGGATATCAATATAGTGTCCTTTAACTTGTAATGTCTTTGTGTAGTCATCGATATGAGCAACACCTCTAATACGGACATTTGTGTTTCTCACTAAGTTCTTAATGACTTCATCGTTGACTTGGCTGTTTTCATACATGTTAACGTAGATGGCACCGCCAGCCTCATCACCGACACCAACATTAAGTCTTTTTCTTCCACCGAATTCTTTAATCTCGATAGAGAAAATCTTTCCGTTGAAGTCAACGCTTCCAGAATTGCCATTAATGGAATCGATGTTATCGATAGGTTGATAGTTACCACGTTTATTTAATCTGGCTCTCTTTCTTTCGGCTTGCATAGCTTCGTAGTTACGCTTTGCTTGTTCTAAGAAAGCATCACCAGCATTTTTAACTAATTCTTCTCTATCTCTTTCAATGAGTTCTTCAGCAACACTTGCGTCGTTAGCTTCTACTTCATCCACTGTCGAGATAGTTTCTTCCGCAGCAACATCAGCCTCTTTAACGAGTTTCTTCATTTTGCGGTCACTAATAGTGATTTCATCTTCTTTTGGTTTAACTGTTTCAGTAATCACAAAATCGTAGTTAATGAAGTCTAAAAACGCACGGAAATCTTCGATTTGTAATTTATATTGTTCTTGTTCCGCTTCATCTTGATATTCAATCTTCATATAGCCATCATCAGAACCTGTTACTTCAAGGTTATGTGGTAAGCGATATAAAGTTTGATACCAATCTTCAAAGAGAGTTTCGACATCTCTGAAGTTTGGTCTTACTAAGTAAGAGAAACGTAATAAGTATTTATATTCAATGTTTTGTAAGCAATCTTGGAATTCTCTTAACAATGAATACTTCCATGGTGTTTGCTTAACGATCACCATATCTAATCTTTTCTTATCAAAACGGTTATATCCGACCATTTCAAAATCCATGTCAAAATCATCGACATTGCTGACGTGGATACTATTTAAAAAGCGGATCATTTTGTCGGTCATAATTAGAATAGGTAAGTAATAATATCCTTTACTACTAATACAATCATAAAGGTGAATAGGAGTCCAAGTCCAACAATTGAAACAATTGTTTTGACTTTGTTTGGAATTTTCTTCTTTGTGATAGATTCTATCGCTAAAACTACGAGTTGATATCCATCTAAACCAGGGAATGGAAGAAGATTAATTATTGCTAAGTTAACGGATAAAGCACCCCACAAATAGATGTACTTCCCAATACCGAAGTTTTGAAGAACACTTGTGGATTGGAATCCGATTGCGATAATGCCGCCTAAGGAATTCCAAGTATCCTTAGTGAATAATGTGCCAAGGGCTCTAAAGATTAATAGTGAAGATTCTCCAAAGTCCACGAAGGATTGTCCAATGGCTTTAAAGAATGGAAGAGGTTTATTGACTTGTAGATACAAACTATAGCCAAAGTCTTCTAGTGCACCTTCACTATTCATAATCTCAATTGGGTGAGAAGCAAACTCCACGCCTTTCTCTCCCTTGTCATCCCATTTAGTAACTGTCTTAAAGTCGATGGTTACTGAAACGAATGTTGCGTTATATGGAACTTGCTTACCAAAATCCACTTTAAGTTTATTGTCCGCAGTCGCTTCTTTTGTGGAGAATAAAACGATAAAGCGATTTATTTGGATATCAGTAAAGTTCTTAATATCTTTTGTATCAATAAATGCATAAACTGTTTCAGTTGTTGAATCAGTATATTTAATAGTGGCAGCGTTATCTAAAAGATAATAAGTTGTGTTTTCTTTGACATACCACTCTTCGGTGTTTTCATCGATTTCAGTATCGATAGCGATAACATCTTTAGTGACTAATCCAGCCGCTTCCGCTTTACTACCTTCAGCGATAGTCATGTTGCGGAGATAGAGTTGCTTATTAGAGCAAGCGACGTTATAGATGAAGAAAAGGTTGAGCGCTAAGACAGCGTTCATAGTAACACCAGCCGCTAAGATGATTGCACGTTTCCATGCCTTAGCTTTTTCTAAGGAACGGCTTTCTTCAATGACTTGTCCTTCTGGAAGTTCCACACCTTCTCCATACATAGAGACATATCCGCCGAAAGGAATAACTCTAAGTGAGAAATAGGTTTCGCCAGTTTTTCTTTTCTTGTGGATCAACGCTGGACCAAAGCCAATGGAATATTCCATGACATAAACTTTGAATATTTTAGCAGCGGTAAAGTGTCCTAATTCGTGAATCATAATTAGGATTGATAAACAGAGGATAAATAATAAAACGTAAAGTATTGTGCTTAATACTTGTGGCATTACTTCTTCCTCCATTTCTTTACTAATTCGTTCGCATTTTGACGTGTTTTTGCGTCGATTTCTGCGATTTGTTCATATGTTGGGTGAATTATATTCTCGTGTTCTTTCATTAACTTATTCACGATATCTTCAATCGCTAAGAAAGGAATTTGATCCTTTAAGAAAGCGTTCACCGCAACTTCGTTAGATGCATTAAATACTGCACCATAAGTTCCTTTATCTTCAATGACGTATTTAGCAAGTTTTACGATTGGATATCTCTTGCTATCAAAGTCATGGAAATGTAAGTCTTTAAATTGTTCTAAAGAGTTAGCTTTCACTGTTTTGAAATCAGTGACAAATTCATATAAAGCTAACTTGATTGGATTTCTCATATCTGGTTTAGAGATATCTAATCTCATAGAGCCATCCTTATAAACGATATAAGAATGAATCATACTCTCATCGTGTAACTTAATACCAATTTGACTATATGGGCATCCAAATAAATAATGCGCTTCGATAACTTCAAAAGCTTTATTAATCATTGTTGCGCAGTCGATGGTAATTTTATTACCCATCTTCCAAGTTGGATGCTTTAAGGCATCTTCCGCTTTGACGTCTTTAAGTTGGTCACGATTAAGTTTTCTAAACGCACCACCAGAAGCTGTAAGCATAATCTTAGATATGTTATGATCATCCACCATTAAGCATTTCTTAATCGCGGAATGTTCACTATCGATAGGATATAACTTGCCATGTCCCTTTTTTAGGAGGTCATTAACAAGTTCACCACCCACAACTAAAGCTTCCTTATTTGCGAGGCAGACAATTTTATCTTTTTCTAATGCATAGAGAGTTGGTTTTAATCCAACAAAACCCACTAAAGCATTAACGACCATATCAGCGTCAGTATCGATGAGTTTTAATAATCCTTCATCACCACTATAAACGGAGATGTTTGGATATTTACTTTGGTAGTAATTAACTTTGTTTTTATCCTTAATGCAAATCGCTTTGACATCAGGATACATATTTATAATATGAGCAATTTTTCTTGTCTTAGAGCCGACTGAAAACGCCACTAATGTAAAATCAGTGGGATTCTTTCTCATGACATCAAGTGTTTGAGTGCCAATCGAACCAGAAGCTCCAAGTAAACAAATCTTTCTCATAAAATTAGTGAGTTACAAATTCACTCCAGTATTCAAATAAAGAGATAAATGCGGCGGTAGTTAATAATGAGAAGATAGCGCTATCAAGTCTATCTAAGACACCACCGTGGCCTGGAATAATATTTCCGAAGTCTTTAATTTCAAAGTGACGTTTCGCCGCGGAGAAGACGAAGTCACCTAAAACGCTAGAAATAGGAATAATCGCGGATAAGACCAAGATTAAATACCAGTGATCTTTGTCTAAGCAGCCATACACTAATGGATGGCCTGTCATCGAGAAGATAAAACCAAAAGCAAATGAGCTAAGAAGTGAAATAACCACACCACCGACAAATCCTTCCCAAGTCTTCTTAGGAGAGATACGTGGAGCCATCTTGTGTTTGCCAAAGAAGACACCCACGAAGTAGGCACCTGTATCAGTCATAAATGTACCAATTAAGACATAGACCAATAACAAGCATGATTCTAAGTTGTCATACGTATTCATAAACTGCGTTGTGGCTTCAGGGAAGACCTTATGGTAAATGAGAGATGGATAATATCTCACGATAAGTGCGCTTTGGAAACCAACAGTGATAATAAGCATCATTGTGAAAATGAAACAAGCGTCTCTCACAGTGAAACCTTTATCTATGATAACCATGACGAATAAACCGAATACACTTAATACAAGTATTAAGATGGAGATGTATAATTCATCAAACATCGTATACATATGCCAGTTAAATGTGGCTTGGCCAGTTACAAAGTTAGGAATATTTCTAATGATTGGCCAATAGGTCATAAGGATTGCCAAGATCCAAGCGACAATGTATAAAGCGATGTTGTATTTCTTTTTCGCACAGTGAATGATTTCATATGTGCCTACGATAAGGGCAAATGTGATAAAAGCGAAAAAGAAAAAGTCACCTAAAACCACTAATGGAACGCATACCACAAGTCCGATAACCGCGGATATGATACGAGTTCTCATACTGACTTTAGTTTCTTCACTTAATTGATTAGGTTGGAGTTCTGGATTATGATTGCTCATTCTTTAATACCTCCGAATCTTCTATTTCTGTTATTAAATTCATCTATACATTTATGTAATTCTTCTTTTGTAAAATCTGGCCAGGCTGTTGGTGTGAATATAAATTCCGCATATGCAAGTTGCCATGGCATATAGTTAGATAATCTTTGTTCACCACTTGTTCTAATAAGTAAGTCGACAGGTGGTAAATCTTTTGTATATAAGTAATCTTCAAAGTTATTAACGTCTAAAGAGTCGATATCTCTTTTGCCACTTTTAACATCTTCCGCGAATAACTTTGCGGCTCTCACGATTTCCGCTTTGCCACCATAGTTTAAACAGATGTTAAATGTGAAGTTCTTACCATCTTTAGTTCTTTCAATCGCATCCTTAACAACTTTTTGTGTTTTTTCGGGAAGTTTACTTAAATCACCAGAAGCGATAATACGGCATCCATCTTTAAGCATGCGGTTAATTTCTTTTTTAAAGAAGATTTCTAAATAAGAGAATAAATGGTTAATCTCCGCTTTTGGACGATTCCAGTTTTCCGTAGAAAAAGCATATAAAGACATTGCCTTTACACCGATCGCGTAGCACTCTTCATAAATATCAGTCACTCTTTCACAACCCTCTTTATGTCCGAGGTGTCTTGGAAGGTGTCTTTTTTTCGCCCAACGGCCATTGCCATCCATAATGAAGGCAATATGTTTTAATTCGTTTTGATTATCCATAATAATACTCTCGGTTATTATACAATAAAAACGATGTATTAAAAATATAATAGAAATAAAAAAAGACCATTGCTAATAAACAACGGTCTTAATCTACAAATAATTATTATTTGCCTTTTGTGACTTTAGCAGAACCAGCTTTACCTTTGTTGGCGCCTTTTGAGTTATGAACCATCAATGTAGCGCCTTGGTTTTTAGCCATCTGTGTGCAGTACTCTTCGGCTTCAACTTTTGTGTTGAAGAGTTTGATTACTTTGTCGCTACCTCTGATGAAAACTTGCCATTTGCCATCAGAAGCACGCTTGGACACGTGATAAACTTTTCCAGCCATAAGCATCCTCCCCTTAAATTGTCATGATTTCTTTTTCTTTTTCACTCACGACGTTGTCGATATTCTTAATAGCTTCATCGGTGACCTTTTGGATATCATCGGTCACTCTCTTTTGGTAATCTTCGCTCATACTATCATCTTCTTTAACAAGATCCATGTAATCGCGACGGATATTTCTAATTGCCACTTTGGCTTCTTCGCCATATTTCTTGGCTTGTTTTGTAATTTCAATACGTCTGTCTTGTGTTAAGGCAGGGATAATTAAACGAACAACTGTACCTTCGTTAATTGGATTTAAGCCGAGATTTGAGGCGTTAATCGCGGAAACGATTGGTTTCACATCATTCTTATCATAAGGCTTAATAAGTAATTGTCTTGGTTCAGGAATTGTAATGGAAGAGATTTGGCTAATTGGAGTCATTGAACCATAGTAGTCAATCTCGACACCAGCGACAATTGCAGGTGATGCACGACCAGTTCTTAAAGTGGATAAGTTACTACGTAATGCATCGATAGTTTTGTTCATTCTACCTTGTGCTTCTAATGCGATTTCATCCATAAAATTATTCTCCTTTTTTAACTGTGGTACCGAGGGTTTCACCCATGGCCACTTTGATGAAATTTTGTGGGTCAGACATTGAGAAGATTCTCACTTCAACATCTTGTTCTTTAATTAATTCTACAGCAGAAAGGTCCATAATTTGAAGTTTCTTATCAATAATTTCTTGGAAAGTGATGTTTGAGAAGAACTTTGCATCAGGATATTTTGTTGGGTCTTTGTCATAGACACCTTCTACACCATTCTTGCCCATGAAGATAGCTTCACACTTGGTTTCTAACGCTCTTAAGGTTGCCGCAGTATCGGTAGTAAAGAATGGTCTACCAGTACCACCCGCTAAGAAGACAATATAACCATGTGCCATGGCATCCATAGCTTTTTCTGGTGTGTAGGTAGTTGTGACTGTATCAATTTCAGGAAGCGCAGAGAAGACTACGGAGCGGACCCCGATTTCTTTTAATGCACTGGACATAGCCACTGCGTTAATAACAGTGCCAAGCATACCCATATAATCGGCTGGTGCGCGTTCAATTCCGATGTCATCGGCTAATTTACCACGCCAGATATTTCCCGCGCCAATAACGACGGCAATTTCTACACCTTTGTCGTGTAGTTCCTTCATCATACTAGCCATTCTTTTCACGCAATCGACGTTAAGAATTTGCATCGCGGATTCATCTTTTAATGCTTCACCACTAAGTTTTAATAACACTCTTTTGTACATATGAGGCCTCCTAAACTTTTTTGAAAAAAAGAAACACCAAAACGGTGTTTCTTAGAATTATTTCATTTGAGACATGACTTCACTAGCGAAATCGTCTTGACGTTTTTCAATACCTTCACCAACTTGGTAACGGACAAATTTTAAAACGTTAACGCCTTTTTCTTTAAGGACTTGAGCGACTGTTTTGCTATCATCCATTAAGAATGCTTGGCTACCTAAGACCATTTCGGAATAGTATTTTGTCACTTTTGCATCGATGATCTTTGCTAACATTTCGGCTGGTTTGCCAGCGAGTTTTGGATCGTTCTTTGCGGCTTCTAATTGAACTTGTTTTTCGTGTTCAACATCACCAGCAGCAACATCATTCAATGATAAATATTGTGGGTTGTTAGCAGCGATGTGCATTGCTAAACCCTTACCGAGTTCGGCATCTTCTTTATCAAGAGCGACGGCAACGGCAATCTTACCACCCATATGGATGTAGTTTGCAACGTATGCATATTTTTCACCATCGAGGATTTCGAATCTACGAAGATCGAATTTTTCACCCATCTTAACGGTGGCATCGGTGAATAAGTCTTTTGTTAATTCTTTAGCAGCTTCTAAGTTTGCTGGTCTGTTCTTAAGAATTAATTCAGCACAGCCTTCCACTAAAGCACGGAATGCGTCACCTTTCGCAACGAAGTCTGTTTCACAGTTAACTTCGATAACGATAACGGAACCACATTTTTCACAAACCTTTGTAATTGCTAAACCTTCAGCAGCAATACGGTCTGCTTTCTTTGCGGCTTTTGCTAAGCCTTTTTCTCTTAACCAGTCTGTGGCTTTATCTAAATCGCAATCATTGGCTAATAATGCGCCTTTGCAATCCATTAAACCGGCACCGGTTCTATCACGTAAAACTTTGATTAAATCAATTAAACTTTCAGCCATTATTTGTTTTCTCCTTCAGCTTCTGCTTTTGGGGCTTCTGCTTTTGGTTCTGCTTTCTTTCTTGGGGCTGGTTTTCTGGCAGGTTTTTTGCCTTCTTCACCATTAGCGGCGTTTCTAGCAGCTTCACGTTCCGCTTGTTCTTTTTCCCAAGCTTCTTGACGGGCTTGTCTTTCAGCTCTGATTCTTGCTAATTTTTCAGCGTTTTCTTTTTCTGTTTGATGAATGACATCTTTCATGGTGATGGATTCGCCTTCATCTTTAACGTATGCGACGACTGGTAAACCACCCTTGGATTCGACGATAGCATCAGCGATAACCGCTAAGATTAAGCTAACGGAACGAATTGCATCATCGTTTGCTGGAATGACATAGTCAACGACATCTGGATCGCTGTTTGTGTCAATGATACCGAACACTGGGATATTTAATTTACGAGCTTCGGCAACAGCATTGTGTTCAACGCGTGGGTCAACGACGAATAACGCGTTTGGAACTTTTCTCATTTCCTTGATACCTTCGAGGTTCTTGGATAATTTTTCTTTTTCTTTTCTAAGTTGAGCAGCTTCTTGTTTTGGTAAGAGGTCTAATTCGCCTTCTTCTTCTCTTCTTTCGAGTTCTTTCAAGAATCTGATTCTGGATTGGATGGTTTTGAAGTTTGTTAATGTACCACCTAACCAACGGTTGTTGATGTAGAAGGAGCCAGAACGTAATGCTTCAGCTTGGACTGCTTCTTGGCATTGTCTCTTTGTACCGACAAATAAGACTTTACCACCATTATCAACGATTTCTTTCATTGCCTTGTAAGCAACGCTAACTAGATCGACTGTTTGTTGTAAGTCGAGAATGTAAACACCATTACGAGCACCATAGATGTATTTCTTCATCTTTGGGTTCCATCTGCGTGTTTGATGACCGAAATGGGAACCAGCTTCTAACAATTTTTTCATTGTAATGACTGGTGCATCAGGATCATGCATGACTGCTGCCATTTCATTAGCTGCAGGTGCCGCTTCTTCTTGAGCGACTACTTTCTTTTCTTCTTCACTCATTTTGTGAGCCTCCTTATGTTTTGTCCTCCACTGTTTCTAGGAACTCAACCACCTCAAGCAATCTTTAGCGAGGCACAACGGGAGTTCAATCCGCAGTGTGTGTAGTCTGTGATTTATTCACAGCGTTTAATATATTAGCAAAAGCCTTTGTCTAAGACAAGGCATTATTTATTTTCGTCCTTCTTTCGTGCACGAGGAAATGCGTCTATGTATGCTTGTTTCATCGCTTCAGCGGATATGTGGGTATAGACCTGTGTTGTATTGAGGGATGAATGACCCAAAAGTTCTTGAATAACCCGCAAATCTGCACCGTTTTCTAATAAATGGGTTGCAAAGCTGTGTCTAAGCAAGTGTGGATGTAAACCAACAAAAGTACCGGTTTTCTTCTCTATTTCATCGAGGATATATTCGAGTCCACGAGTAGTCATTTTTGGTTCTTTTAATTTTGTTGGATTATGAGGATAGTCGCTTAAGAAAAGCAATGAAGTGGTTACATTTTTCTGCATCAAAAGTTTTGGTCTAGACTCATTGATATAGCGTTGCACTATATCTCTACATTCATCAGTAAATGGGACCAAACGTTCCTTGTTTCCTTTACCTAAGACTCTCACGATTCTGGTTCTAAAGTTAATATCTTGAAGTGTCAAATCCACTAGTTCACTCGCACGGAGACCACAGTAATAAAGCAAAGATAAAATGGCCTGATCTCTAAGTGCGAGTTCATCAGTTCTCTTTGCATTCTCATTTAAGATTTCTTGAATTTGGTCTCTATATAAAGCGTGTGGATATTTCTTATCAGTCTTTGGAGAATCAACGAGCAAGAATGGATTTTCTTGAACGATTTTATGGTCCACTAAGTAGTAATAGAAATGTCTTAAAGAAGACAATCTTCTTTTGCATGACCTTTTTGAAATGCCAGCATTAAGTTCGTCAGTCAAAAAATTACGGATGGTGATTTGGTCCACTTCATCCATTAATGTTCCTTCTTTTAATAAAAAGTCAAAGAACTTTTCGATATCGAATTTATAACTATCTACTGTCTTTTGAGAGTATTTTCTTTCGTTTAATAAATAGTCCAAAAAATCATGCGTTTGTTTATTCATAACGTTATTTTAATTTATTAAAAGAAAAAACGGAAATTATTTCCGTTTCTTTTTATACATTTTTTCCATGTAGTTACAAGTTGGATAGTTGGTACATCCAAGGAAGTAACCATATTTGCCTCTCTTTTTAATGAGGTGTCCATCACATTGTGGGCACTTCTTAATATATTGAGATTCATCAATCACCACTTTTTCTTCTTTGACGTAGTGGCAGGTTGGGAATCCAGAACAGGCAACGAATCTCTTACCCTTCTTATCTTTACGTTCCACAAGTGGCTTACCACAGATTGGGCATGTCTCACCAGTATAAACGACTTCTTTCTTTTCCTTTTGAACATACTTACAGGATGGGTAATTACTACATCCGATAAAGCGTCCGTTAGCGCCTTCTTTATAGACAAGTGGAGATCCACAAACTGGACATAAGTCACCAGTTGGTTCTTCTCTATCCTTGTACATGATAACGTAAGCGTTATCAATTTGTTTAATGAAGGTGTTATAGAAACTAGATAAAGCTTGTACACGTGATTCAACTGCGGATTGTACGTTATCTAATTGTTCTTCCATCTTCGCGGTATATTTCGCGTTGATGATTTCTGGGAAATATTTGTTTAAGACATAAGCAGTCTTCTTACCTTGTTCGGTTGATGTAAGGATGCCACCGACATCATCGACATACTTTCTATCTTTTAAAATCTTAATTGTGGATGCGTAGGTAGATGGTCTACCAATACCGACATCTTCCATTAATTTAACAAGCTTTGCTTCAGAATATTTTGCAGGTGCTTGTGTGAATTTTTGTTCACCACTCTTGCTGGTCACTAAAACGCTTGTGCCGACTTCAAGATTTGGGAAGTTGCCACTGTAATCTTTTGGTTCTTCTGGATCATAATAAACGACTTCATAACCTTTGAAGACTGTGTGTGCGAGTTCAACTTTGAACTTCAAACCATTGCCTTCTAATGTAATGGTCATCACTTCTTCTTTCTTTGGTTTCATCATGCTGGCTAAAGCACGATTATAAATCAATTTATAAAGACGATATTGATCGTTTGTTAAATACTTCTTAATGGACTCTGGTGTTCTATGGTTAGATGTTGGACGAATAGCTTCGTGTGCATCTTGCATTAATTCGGTTTTCTTTTCTTTTTTAACGCGACCCAAATATTCTTTACCAAAGTTTTCTAAGATATAAGCGGTTGCTCTTTGCACGTATGTTTCACTTAAACGTGTAGAGTCAGTACGCATATAGGTAATTAAACCGACGTGTTCGCCATCGACTTCGATACCTTCATATAACTTTTGGGCTTCTCTTTGTGTTTTATCAGTTTTGAACTTCAATCTCGCAAATGCTTCTTGTTGCATTGTGGATGTAGTAAATGGTTCTTTACTCTCTTTAGTTCTGAACTCTTTTTTAATTTCACTAATGGTTAAGTTTTCTGGGATTTGAGCGAGGATTTTGTTCGCTTCCTCTTCGTTATGAATCTTAACTTCTTCACCATTGACACTTACTAAAGTAAGTGGGAAATCCTTATATGTTAACTTGGCAGTGCTTAAAATATTCCAATATTCTTCAGGAACAAAGGCTTCGATTTCTAAGTCGTGATCCGCGATTAATTTAAGTGTTGCGGATTGAACACGACCCGCACTACGAGAGTGAATTTTCTTATATAAAAGAGTAGATAATTTAAATCCGATAATTCTATCTAAGATACGTCTAGTTTCTTGAGATGCAACGAGGTTTAGGTCAATGGTTCTTGGAGTCTTCATTGCTTCTGTAATGGAGTCTCTAGTAATTTCATGGAACTCTAATCTTTTGGTCTTATTTACATCTAAACCAAGCACTGTCGCTAAGTGCCAAGCAATGGATTCACCTTCTCTATCAGGGTCGGTTGCCAAAATAACTTCATCAGCATCACGTGCAGCTGCTCTTAATTTGCTCACTACACCTTCTTTATCTTTATTAATAATATACGTAGGCGCGAAGCCGTTATCGACATCAACACCGAGTCCACCTTTGCCTTTTGTGGCTAGGTCACGGATGTGCCCTAGAGAGGCTTCGACACGGTAGTCATCACCTAAGTAACGCTTAATTGTCGTACACTTGGCTGGAGATTCAACGATAACTAATTTCATTCATTCGCTCCTTTACCGCTCTAAATTATGGACATGTCGGAAGTACTTGTCAACTGCTTTGAAATCGATTTCCTATATTAAATAAAAGAGAACTTTATTTAAGATTTTTTTATCTAATAATCGGACATCTCTTTTATCACATCATCGGCACTTTCAATGAGTATCGCACCATTGCTGATGAGACGATTACATTCCGATTTTTGACCTGCTGGATATGGCACGCACATGACGTCCGCGTTTCCATTTAATGCTAATAAAGCGGTAGTCAAAGAACCCGAATTATACTTCGCTTCTGTGACCACTAAAGTCTTACTTAAACCAGCGATTATTCGATTTCTAATCGGGAAATTTTCTGGACTTGGTTCATCATTTCCAGGATATTCACTTATTAATAAGTGTTTTTCTTTTATAGTTTCATACAAACTTAAATTTCTTTTTGGATAGCAATAATCAATTCCGCATCCTAAAATTGCGACAGTCTTGCCGCCTCTATCAATCGCTGCGGTATGCGCAATAGAATCAATCCCTATTGCCATACCCGAAACAATAACATAACCTTTCTCCGCTAAATCACCCGCTATCTCTGTGGTCATTCTTGTTCCATATTCTGAACAATCTCTTGAACCCACTACTGAAACGTTTTTGTAGTAGTCACAGATGATGCTTAAGTCTCCGTAATAGAACAATACAAAAGGTGGCTTCACTACTGATCGTAATGTCTGTGGATACTCAGCATCTAACAATGTCACAGTCTTGCACTTCAAGTTTTGTGCTTTAGCGATAAATTCATCTTCGGGATGTTCTCTTAAACTAACTGCGTTCATGACATCATCCCATTTTCCTTTGTATTTAATGACTAGGGCAATTAATGCTTCTCTAGAATTCATAAAAAATACCTCCTACTTAAGTAATAGGGGGCATTTCTTAATATTTTCTCAGAAAAGTTTTATTTCTTTTATTAATCTCTTTTTTATAGGAGCGTAGGTGAATCTATGAAGTCCTTTTTTAGGACCATATTTATCTAAGGCTTCTAGATGTATCTTTGTGCCATAACCTTTATGCTTTGCGATTTGGTATTCAGGATACTCTTTATCTAATTCTAAGCAGTAATGATCTCTACTGACTTTAGCGATAATTGATGCTGCCGCAACGCATAACGCTAAAGCGTCACCATGAATCAATGCTTCTCTTGGACAATCAAATTTATTCATTTTCACTGCGTCAGTGATAATCATGTCAAACTTATGATTCATATTCTCAATCGCACGTTCCATAGCAAGACGTGAAGCATTAAGAATATTTATTTTATCTATTTCTTCTGCGGTGCATCTACCTACACCATAGGCTATCGCGTTTTCCTTAATAATATTAAAGGCTTCTTCTCTTTGCTTTTCAGTCATTTGTTTAGAGTCATTAATAAGATCGCATTTAAAATCTTTAGGAAGTATGACCGCACCCGCAAAAACGTCACCTAAAAGGCAACCTCTTCCGGCTTCGTCACAACCGACTATTAATTTAATATCCTTACTATAATATTGTTGTTCGTAGTCTAGAGCCACTCTAAAGATATCCTTCCTAAAAGACCATCTTTAAATTCTTTTAATAAAAGTGATTCAGCTTTTAATATATCTAAACGTCCACTACCAGCGAGTAGTCCACGCTTATTTGCAATCTCTTCAAGTATTGGTTTTGGTTCTGTGATTTCTTCAATACCAAAACGTTCTTTTAAAGCGTTTGGATAATGCTCTTTTAAGAACTTTAATAATATAGCCACAAGTTCATTATTTGGCAAAATATCTTCTCTAATTGAGCCCACTAATGCAAGATTTGCGGCTTTTTCTTGGTTTTCATAACTCATTGGTAAAATACCTGGAGTATCTAAAAGCAAGAAGTCTTTATTAACTTTAATCCATTGTTCGCCACGTGTATAACCTGGCTTATTTTGGACACCTGCCGCTTTTCTTTTTGCTAATAAATTAATGAGGGATGACTTGCCAACATTAGGGATACCAATAATCATGGTTCTGATTGGTTGTGGTTTCATACCTCTCGCCATTTCCTTGGCCCATTTAGATTTGCCTAAACGGATAACAGCGTTAGAAATGGAATTATAAGAATTCTTATCATTAACATTAACAACAAGAACTTCACTATCTTCAGTGCGGAAGTGTTTTTGCCATTTTGCAGTTTGTTTTGGATCCGCTAAATCAGCCTTTGTGAAAACATATAATTTCTTTTTGTGTTGAATGACTTTCTCCAAGTGCTCGTTAATTGATGATTTTGGAGCGCGTGCATCAAAAAGTTCGATGACGACATCAATCACCTTAACTTTCTCTTCTACTTCGTGGAGAGCCTTATTCATATGTCCAGGAAACCAATGAATGTTATTCATATAAATCTCCTAGTAGTATTTTGGGAAATGTCTCTTTCTTTGCTTACATTGATAAGAGATCTTTGTGCCATCAACTGTGGAATCTGGATCGATATGAGCATCGATAACACATGTACCTTCAATAGCCACTAAAACACCAACGATATTATCTTTATAGATTGGTTTATTTTTAGAATAGCAATCAGAAGATGCTGAATAGTTATCACCCATCACCCAATATTCATCTTTTAATAAGTCATATTGAAAACCATCGTAATCAGGAATCTTTGCGATATCGATACGACGTTTAAATTTGAGTTTTTGTTCGACAAAATCTTCAGAACCGACTTTACGGATTTCCACTTTAAGTGCTCTTTGAGCAAAGTCTTGTGCTTCAGCACCCCAAGCATCACCAGCAGCCTTTTTCTTTTGAGCTTCTACAAGCATTTCAGGGTCAACGCTAAATCTAACAGATTCGCCAGGAAGAGCATAGACTCTTTTAATCTTGTAGGATGCTTCATTTTCATTAAGGACATTTTCGCCGCCTGGAACGTATTCGCCAACATAATCAGAAGTCCAAGGATAATAAGTTGTAATAATCTGGAAACGTTTAATACGGCTAATCGCACTATTGTGGTCATCAATAATACCGTAGTCAACGCGTTGTCCAACTTGTCCATGAAGTGTTGGTTCCATAGAAGAACCAGACACGAAAATGGAACGGAAATAATAGGAACGGAAAACCAAAGCAAAAGATATGCACACGTTAATAATGAGCACTAAGTAAATGATTGGCCAAATGACGAGTTTAAACTTTTTCTTCATGCTTTGTCCTATTTTTCTTTCTCATTATATGAGTTTTAGCCAATAGTTGCAACCGCGTAGCGTACAAAAAAAGAGCTCATTAATTTGAGCTCTTTTAATGTGTTGTGATTAAAGAATTTCTTTAATACGAGCGGATTTACCGGAAAGCTTACGAATGTAAGTAATCTTGTTTCTTCTGACTTTACCGCGACGGACAACTGTAATGCCGGCGATAACAGGAGAATTGATTGGGAATGTTCTTTCCACACCGATGCCACTGGACATCTTACGAACGGTAAAGGTTTCGCTCACACCACCACCACGACGGCAAATAACGACGCCTTGGAAGTTTTGAATACGGGATTTGTTACCTTCGATAATTCTAACGGAAACTTTAATCTCGTCACCAGAAGAGAATTCTGGTAAATCTTTTCTGATTTGGCTGGCGGTGACTTCATTTACTAAATTGTTATTCATTTAGTAGACCTCCTTGTAACGATTTCTCTTGGTGTTCATTCTCAAGTTTGACAGCGGAGCACCCGTATCATGTTCAAAAAACATGCTTTAATATATTAACAACCTGCAATTTTATTTTCAATCACTTTATTTATTTACATGCTATAATGCTATCTATGATAGAACTAAAAGGCGGATTAATTCTCGGAAAAAGCTCACCTAAGAAAGAAGTTTCATTTATTTATGAAAAGGGTGAGATTAACTATATCGACTATTCATCTTTTTATATTTATAAATTTTTAAAACTCAAAGACATCGCTTTAGATAAGGGCGAGTTCTTTGTGGATAACATCAAAATTTATCCAACGGAAGATGAAGAAAAGACATTATTTTTCCTTGCGGTTAATTCCATCATTAAAGTGGACCTCTGCTTTGTCGTGGACAAGAAAGATAAAAAAGAAAAAGTTCAATTTGTCCAAGAACAATTACTCGAATTAAAGAACTTCCCAGTTAATACAGAAAATGATAAAAACCTTAAAATTGCAGCGATTTTTGACAAAATTGCCGCTATTTCGCCATCTTATTTACTTGTTGACTTAAATGACGAGGCTAACGGAACAAGCATCGAATTGATGAACCAACTCAACAAATATAAGGATGTTTTGACTATTGTTGTTTTGAGTCAAAAACCTAAAGTAGTTAAAGAAGAAAAACCAATCGTAGAAGATGAAGAAATTGAAGTTATCGATTTAGAAATTGGTGAAGAACGTCCAATGCTTTATGAATCAGATTATAGAGATAGCAAAGATGAAAACTTAGTGGTCTATGGTCTAAAGAAAAATGGATTCTTCAAAGCGCTTGGTGAAACACTTAAAACAAATATTATGGTTTTCCTTGCATTCATCATTCCTGCAATTGGTGTTATCGCATTCAGTTTGTTATCACCACTATATGCAAAAACAAGTAACGCTATCTTATTAATTCCATTTATTATCACTATCATTGTTTGCTTTGGATTATATATGCTCATGACATATAAATGCGCTAACTTCGGTAGTTATAAATCTAAAGAAGAGAATAGAAAAAGAATTATATTCTTTATCATTAACTGTGTAACCACTGCTATTGGTTATGGATTAGGTTTCTTAATCTATTTCCTATTTAAGAAGTTCGATGTTGATATTAAAGGAATGCCCGGAAACAATGTAGGCATTATTTTATCTATCGTTATGTCGGTAGTTTTAGTGACTGCAAACCTATATATTTATCCAGTCATTCATCCTTTAATTAATAGAATTAAAAGAAATAGATAATGTGTAAAGCATTTTTGCTTGACACCTATATATCTTATAAATAAAATATAAGATGGTAAAAAAGGAGTTACTATTATGTCTGTCAAAATTAGATTAACAAAAATTGGTCGTCATAAGGACCCATTCTTCAGAATCGTTGCTATCGATTCCCGTACAGCCAGAGATGGCAAACCAGTTGAACAAATTGGCTACCTCGATCCAGCCAAAGGTATTGAAAGCGCAGTCATCAATGAAGAATTAGCACTCAAATGGTTAAACTTAGGTGCTATCCCATCTGACACAGTTAAAGCTGTCTTCAGCAAAAAAGGCTTAATGGCCAAATATGCTGAAAGCAAAAAACCAGCTGCTAAAGCAGAAAAGAAAGAAAAAGCTGCTAAAAAACCAGCTGCTAAAAAAACAACCGCAAAAGCAAAGAAAGCAGAATAACCTATGGATTACGAGAAGATTATTCGTACTCTCATTGATCCAATAGTCGAAGAACCAAAATCCGTTTTAATTAGAATTGATGAAGATTCAAACGGAAAAGACGTTAACATTCTCGTTGCTGCGGAAAAAGAAGATACCGCTCGTCTTATCGGTAGATATGGCGTCGTGGCCAACTCCCTCAGAGAAATTATTTCTGTCGCAGGTAGAAGTGAAGACCGTCGCATCTTCTTAAGATTTGAATCATTTGATGATGAAAAAGAGGACTAGTCCTCTTTTTTGGTAAAAGTATGAGCTATTTAAAGATTGGTAAAATTATTGATTCATATGGACTTGATGGAACATTCAAGGTTTTTAACACTACCGATAGTCCTAAAAAGAGATATGCAAAAGGAAACAAAGTATATCTTTATAACGAAACCACAGACGAAAGATTAGAGATGACTGTAGAAGCATTTCGTATGTCTGGACAATTGGTGTTCGTAAAGTTAAGTGGCATCGATAATCCAGAATCCGCGAAGGAATTTAAGGGTTTTGAAATCCACACTATCAAAGATAGAAAAGATTTAGAAGTAGGTTATTACTTTTACGAAGATTTAGTTGGTTGTTCTATTATTGATCAATCAAAAAATGAACTCGGAATTGTCAGTAAAGTTGAAGAATTCCCTGCTCAAATTACATTAAGAGTCAAACGCCAAAATGGTAAAGATTTCTTCGTTCCATTCGTGAAACAATTCATCAAAAAAGTTGATATTGATGCTAAGAAAATATATATAGAAGTTATCGAGGGCATGCTATGAAAATAACAATACTCACATTGTTTCCAGAAATGTTTGATGGCTTTCTAACTAATTCAATTATTAAACGCGCAATCGCTAAAAACTTAGTAGAAATTTCAGTTGTAAACATCCGTGACTACACCAAAGATAAATATGGTCGCGTTGATAGCGCACCAGTCGGAGGCGGAGCTGGTTTGATTATGAAGTGTCAACCAATCATTGACTGCATTAATGATGTAAAAGACAGCAATTCTAAAGTCATTATGTTATCCCCAAAAGGACAGCAATATGACCAGAAATTAGCGCATAAGTTACAGAATTCACAGCAAAACCTGATTCTTTTATGTGGACATTATGAAGGAATTGATGAACGCGTAAATAAATATGTGGATGAACAAATTTCAATCGGTGATTACATTCTAACCGGTGGAGAAATAGGTGCTATGGCAATCGCTGATTCTATCATACGTTTGATTGATGGAGCAATCAGTGAAGATAGCATTGTGGAAGAATCATTCGAGGATGGTTTATTAGAATATCCACAATACACAGAACCATTCGATTATAACGGAGATAAGATTCCAGATATCCTTTATAGCGGGAATCACACCGCCATAAACAAATGGAGAAAGAAACAAGCTCTTAAGATCACAAAAGAGTTACGTCCTGAACTATTAGAAAAGAGAAACTTGAGTAAAGAAGAAATCAAATTACTCAAGGAACTCGAAACTAACGAAACCCCTAAATGGGAAACTGATGCAATAGAAAAAGGACACAAATTTATCAAATAAAAAAAGAGGTTAACCACAACCTCTTCTTTTTTTACATTGGGAAGCCGCCCATTCCCCCTAGGCCACCAAGGCCACCTGGAGGTAATCTTCCGCTCTTTTTATAGGATTCCATTTGCTTCATGGTTTCCTTCATTTGTTCATATTTCTTTAAGACACGATTAACATCCGCAACTGTTTTGCCAGATCCTTCAGCAACTCTTTGTTTTCTAGAATATTTGAAAACAGCAGGGTTACTTCTTTCATATGGAGTCATAGAGTTAATAACGACTTCAAAGTTCTTCATCTCTTTTTCTGCGAGAGCTTGTTGTTCAGGTGTAATCTTTGGCATGCCTGGAATTAATTTCATGAGGCCACCTAAAGAACCCATTTTTTGAACTTTCTTCATATTATCTAACATATCGTTTAAATCGAATTTGCCAGACATCATCTTGCTAGCGGTTTTTCTCGCTTCTTTTTCATCCATTTCTTGTTGGACTTTTTCCGCTAAGGTGACTATGTCACCCATACCTAAGATACGGTCCGCCATTCTATCTGGATGGAAGATATCTAAATCAGTAACTTTTTCACCAATACCACTAAATTTGATTGGGACACCAGTCATATGTCTAATTGATAAGGCAGCACCACCACGGGCATCGCCATCTAACTTAGACATAATTGCACCAGTTAAAGTTAATTGTTTATTGAATGAATCAGCAACGTTAACGGCATCTTGACCTGCCATAGCATCAATTAAGAGCAAGATTTCATCAGGATTCACTGCATCCTTAATATCATTAAGCTCTTTCATTAATTGTTCATCGATTTGTAAACGACCAGCAGTATCGATGATTAAAACATCGTAATGCTCGTTAAATGCCTTATCACGGGCTTGTTTTGATATTTCTACAGGAGAAACACCAGTACCAAGATTAACGAGGTCTACACCAATTGATTTAGCAATTTGTGCTAATTGGTCAATAGCAGCTGGACGATAGACGTCGCCTGCGGCTAATAAGACCTTTTTGTTTAACTTATTCTTCATTAAATAAGCTAACTTACCAGCACTTGTTGTTTTACCAGAACCTTGAAGACCAACCATCATAATGATTGTAGGTCTATTATTTTGATAATGAAGTTCACTATCATCACTACCTAATAAAACGATTAATTCATCGTGAACAATCTTAACAAGCATTTGGGAAGGATTGAGTTTGCCCAAAACATCTTGGCCGATGGCTTTTTCACGAACATTATTTGTGAATTCTTTGACAACTTTATAGTTAACGTCTGCTTCTAACAAAGCAACGCGAATTTCTTTAAGCATGTCTTCCATGTTCTTCTCGGTTAAACGAGCTTGACCACGGATCTTTTTAAATATATTCGAGAGTTTATCACTTAAAGACTCAAATGCCATGTTTCATCATCCTTTCCATCTCTTGTAATTGAGCAGCTAATTCTGGATTATCTGTATTCTCAATTGCAGATCTAATTTGTTGTAGTACTTTTAAACTACCAAGTTTATTTTCCATGTCTTCTAATTTGTTTTTTCCTTTTTTAATTGCGTCTTCCACCGCTGCTCTGGAGATTTTGCGGTTTTCAGCAATTTCAGAAATCGATAAATTATATGAGAAGTAATCTTCTAAGACTTCTTTTTGTGTTTTGCTAAGCATATTTGCATAGAGGCTTAATAGATCGACATAGCGAATTGTTTCATCAAAATTTGCCATTCTATTCTTCCTCCACACATAAGCCATAGAGGTATTTATCTAAATCAAATTCCTGCAAATCTTCCATTTTTTCACCTAAACCGATGAATCTGACAGGAACTCCGAGTTCATCACGAATCGCTAAGATAATGCCGCCTTTGCTGGTTCCGTCCATCTTTGTGATAACGACACCAGTTAGATTTGTAACTTCTGCAAACGCTTTGGCTTGGATAACACCGTTTTGTCCTGTTGTGGCATCGATAATTAAGAATGTATCTTGTGGAGCACCCTCGACTTCTTTACCGATGACGCGTTTAATCTTCGCTAACTCGGACATAAGGTTAACTTTTGTCTGTAACCTACCAGCGGTATCAACAATTACAAGGTCGCAACCCGCTTCTTTCGCGCGTTTTACACCATCGTATGCGACGGATGCAGGATCGGCTTCAGGTTTACCTGTGGCAATTTCAATCTTTAAACGCTCTGCCCAAATTGTTAATTGCTCAGTCGCGCCCGCTCTAAATGTATCCGCGGCAACAAGCATAACTTTCTTGCCTTGGTTAATATAGCGATAGGCTAATTTAGCAATGGTTGTGGTTTTACCAACGCCGTTTACGCCCACTACTAACAATACTGTTGGCGTACCAGGTGTGAATGATAATTCGTTTTGGATATCACCTTTAGAGGCATAGCCAACGAACATACGGTCAACAAGGATTTCATTGATAGTTTGAGGATCGGTAATGCCTTCTTCTCTACTTCTATCAAGGACTTCTTCGATGATATTTAAAGCAAAATTGATACCAACATCGGACTCAATTAAGATTTGTTCTAATTCATCAAAATAATCTTGGTTGACTGTTTTATATCTTTCAGAAAGATTCTTTAACTTAGACGAAAAGTTCTTTCTCGACCTTTCCATACCTTTGGAGTATTGTTCAGTGGTCTTATCTTTCTTTTTAAACTTCTCTTTTAGAAATGATAGTAATCCCATTAGACACTCCTTTTCTTTAATGCATTCTTCGCAGCATCTTGTTCTGCGCTTTTTTTACTTTTTCCTGTACCGGAAGCTAGAACGATTTCGTTAAACATCGCGTTCACGGTGTATACGCGGTCATGCGCTGGTCCGGACATGCTTATAACGACATAATGCACGCTCTCGCGATGCTCTGCTTGCATCTCTTCTTGAAGCATACTCTTATAGTCTGTTAAGTCTTCTTGACCAAAGGTCAATAAGTCATCACGAATGATGTTTTTAATAAAATTAAATGTGAATTCTATACCTTGATCGATATAGATTGCGCCAACTAAAGCTTCAAAGCAATCTTCTAAAATCTTATCGCTTTGATTAACTTGCTTTTGGCTAATTGAATGTCCAGTTTTAATGAAATCTGCTAATTCGATTTTTCTCGCATATTTAGATAACGATTTTGTATTCACTAAGAAACTTCTTAGTTTAGACATATTTCCAGGTTCCATTTCACCGAATTCATTGAATATTAAATCCGCTGAAACATAATCTAAAACGGCGTCTCCCATATATTCGAGACGTTCATTATCGTTATGCTTTGTATTAGCATCCGCATTAAAGGAAGAATGTGTTAATGCTAATTCATAAATAGTCACATCCTTTGGCTGAACATTAATAGATTTTAATAGTTCATTAATGTTACGCATTTTCTATTCCTTTCTTGATGGCGTTTACTACGTCTTTTTCCGCTAATAATTTAGCAACACGCAAAGCGTGATAGAATGCTCTAGCATCGCTACTGCCATGCGCTTTAACTACGTTACCATTGATACCTAATAACATCGCACCACCGGTGTTTTTATAGTCCATTGTGTCAGCCATTTCTTTCATGCCTTTTCTAACATGTAAATAGCCTAACTTAGACCATAAGTTTCTCTTAAAGGCTTTCTTAATCATTCCAGACATCATCTTAGCGATACCTTCGCTGGACTTAAGAAAGATGTTACCAGTAAAGCCATCTGCGACGACAACATCAGCGTCACCATTAAGTGCGTATCTTGCTTCAATGTTTCCAGAGAATCCTTCAAAGTTAGATTCTTTAAGTAACTTATAAGCTTCTTTAACTTCTGGAGCACCTTTGCCTTCTTCAGCACCATTACTTAATAAGTAAGTCTTTGGTTGTTCAATGCCGTAGATGCTTTGAGCATAGAGCTTACCCATTAAAGCGAATTGCACTAATTCTTCTGGTGAGTTTTCGTTATTCGCACCGATATCTAATATAGTTACGTATTTGCCTTTAATTGATGTTGGGAAAGGAGCCACTAAAGCTGCTCTTTTAACACCAGGAATCATTTTTAGATTAATTGTTGCTGCGCTTAAAAAGCCACCTGTTGATCCGCAAGAAACAATGGCATCAAGACCTTCATCCTTCATGGTTTTAATAGCCACCATCATAGATGAGTTCTTAAGTCTCATTACTTCGAGTGCGCCCGCTTCCATAGGCACGACATCGCGAGCATCAAGGATTCTAACTTTTCCTTCGAGAGATTCTAATTCTTCTTTTTTACCAACAACTGTGAGTTCAACATCACTGTAGTCTTTTAAGAAGTTATTAATCGCTTCAACGACAATCGCGGAACCATTATCTCCGCCCATAGCATCAACAACAATTTTAACCATAGTAAATACCTCGACATGTATTCTAACATGTTAAGCCTCTATAAAACAATTTTTATTGTTTTTCTAACCCTTTAAGATAGGAGCAATATTAACTTCTCTTTCCGCACGTTTGAGGATATATTGATATTCCTCTTTCTTACGGTTTTTCATTATTTGTTTCGCGTCATCTCTAGCGCAAACAAAGATCTTATAATCATTAACAACATTTAAGAATGAGAAGTTAGGCATACCAGATTGTTTAAATCCCGCTAATTCACCAGGACCTCTCATCTTCATATCTTCTTCAGCTATAACAAAGCCATCTTCACTCTTAACTAAAACATTGAGTCTTTCTTTTGCTTCTTCATCTTGTTCATCATCAAGAGTTAATAAACATGTGGCTTTACTACCATCTCTGCCGATACGTCCTCTCAATTGGTGAAGGGATGCTAAACCAAAATTAGAAGCATCGTAAATCACCATGAGGTTAGCACCCTTAACATCAATACCAACTTCAATGACTGGAGTGGACACTAAGATAGGTGTTTCACCAGAATAGAACTTCTCTAAAGCAGCGTTCTTTTCATCTGGTTTTTGATGTCCGTGCAATAAACCTACTTTTTCTTTATATCTTAATGCAAATCTAGCATATAATTTCTCAACTGAATATCTCTCATCTTCTCTATAATCAATAAGAGGTGCGACAATATAAATTTGATGTCCTTCTTCTAGTGATTTATCGACTTGTTTGAATATTTCTTCATCATCAGAATTCACTACTTTTGTGGTCACATCTCTCTTCTTGCTTGGGAAAGTAGTTAAAGTCGAAATATCTAAGTCTCCATATAGCGATAAAGCTAGTGAACGAGGGATAGGAGTTGCAGACATCATAAGTAAATCAGCATGCTCACCTTTACTAGCTAACATAAGTCTTTGGTTAACACCGAATCTATGTTGTTCATCAATGATTGCAAGACCTAATGAGCTGTAAATTGCAGCTTTTGTGAATAAAGCATGGGTTCCAATGACGATATCGATTGAGCCATCTTCTAGGTCTGCATATATTTCCTTTTTCTTACTTGCAGGAGTTGATCCAATAAGTAATTCGATTCTTAATTTTGTTCCTGCAAATACGTTCTTAGCATTTTCAAAATGTTGCCTTGCTAAAGCATCTGTCGGTGCCATCAAAGCGCCTTGATCTCCACGAACATAATTCGCGTAAAGCGCTGCAAAACAGACAAGAGTTTTACCTGTTCCAACATCGCCTTGAAGTAAGCGATACATTAAGCCACTTTGGTTCATATCTTCAATGATTTCTTCAGCGGCTTTTTGCTGGTCATCAGTTAACCTATATGGTAATGTTTTTAACCATGGTTCACATAATGATAAATCGATTGGTTCTTTTCTGATTTTTGCAAGAGATTTATTCTCTTCTCTAATAATCTGATTCTTTAAAGAAAACATTAATGCTTCTTCGTATTTTAAATGTCTTAATGCTTGTCTAACTTGTTCTAAATTCTCTGGGAAGTGAGCCCATTTCAAAGCTTGAGATTTATAAGTTAAACGATACTTATTAATGAACTCGTAAGGCACTAAGGATGAGACGTGTCCGTCTACTTCTTTTAACGATTTCTTCACTAATGCAGAGAATAAATGATTCTCATAATCCGCAGGTAAAGAATAGATTGGTTTGATTCTTTCATTCTCTGGGATTTCTCCCTTATACATATTAAGGAAATCTATTTCATTTCTTTTGCGGTTATAGATGCCCACTAAAGTGAAATTATCTTCAAGATTGATATTCTTTGCTAAATAAGGACGATTAAAGGCCACAACACGGAAAAACGTTTTGTTAACCGTCATAAAGTCAAATGTCGTTACATCAACCCGTTTCGCCTTATTAACACGAGGAATAGATAATACTTTACCAAGTAGCACCACTCTCTCTTTATCTTCTAAACCCTTTTCATGAGTATAGTTAAAATTCTCATATCTTCTAGGCAAGTGATTAATCACATCGTAGTAATTAAAAATACCCATTTGATAAAGGAGTTTATTGAGTCTTGGAGATTTGGTTAATTTTTCACTCATTACCTAAATTATTATTTAATAATAAAAAAATAGCAAACCATTTGATTTGCTATATTTTAATTTAGATTGTTTTTCTAATTCTTCCTTTTAAGGAATGGATACGAATACTGCCAACTTGGCTCTTCGCTAACTTCTTTGCGAACACGATTGCTTCGGCTTGTGTGTTGAAGATTTTGATCGCTCTTTTACCTTTAGCGAATTTGACTTGCCACATCTTATCTTCTCTACGAGAGATATGATAGATTCTTGGACCGATATTTCTATTCTTAAGAATCTCACCGACTGCGGCTTCATCTGCTTCAGTAACTTGTACCTTGGCTTCAATGGCTTTTTCTTCCGCGGTTTCTTCAGCATCTTCTTTAATTTCATCACCGATGAATAAGAGATAACTGATACGGTTTAAGAACCAAATCAAGAAGCTAATTCCAAGACCACCAATGAGGAATGCCGGAATAATGAGGAGAGCCCATAAGCCAACTTCATTAAATTGCATAAAGATATATGGCGCTTGTCTTGGTTCGGTTCCCCACCAACTTCCACAGGCTGGAATATTTGAAATTGGTAATGCATAGGCTGTATAGAGTAAAAGAACAGCAATGCCTGTAAAGAATATCTTCCAGTTATATTTCTTATCAAGGTCAAGAATAATAAATCCAAGAGTGAATGATAAAGGCGCTAAGTAATGATGCATTACATTATTCGCATGCATAGTCGCACTTACACTTGGATCTGTGTACACGGAATGTTGCAAATAACAAGCAACTGTTAAGAATGTGATTAAAGCACATGTAGAAGTTATTAACTTCAAGATATAGAGATAATCAGGTTGAAGAATTTGTCTATCTCTATGAACTAGAAATTCCACATTGTATCCAATGGATACAGTGCTTGTCACGATAATTAACAAGTTAGTGACTAACGTGAAATATTTCACATACGCCACTGCAGGTGTACTTTTCGCGATTAAAAGGAATCCAATCATCGAAACGAGGATTGAAAATAAACTAACTGCTAATGAGATAATCTTTCTTCTTTTCATAATCTTATTCGACGCCGATTAAGAATGAATAAACTGGTTGGTTGCCCATATGGAGATCTAAATCTAGATCACTATATTTTTCTTCGATGTAAGATCTGACTTCTTCAACTTCTTTTTCGCTGACATCTTCACCAACGATTAATGTAATTAAAGAACTATCTTCATCAATCATTTTTTCTAATAAAGCCTTTAAGACTTCGAGTTTGTTTTTGTTATCGGAAATGATTTCTTTTTCCATAATACCGATGTAGTCATCTTTCTTGACTTTAACGCCGTTAATTTCACTATCTCTAATAGCGAAAGTAACTTCACCGGATTTGACATTGCTTAAAGCAGATTTCATTTCTTCGAAGTTTTCTTCTGGGTCTGCTTCGCAGTTAAACATAATGGAAGCACTGATACCTTGGAGAATTGTCTTAGAAGGAATAACAAAGACATTTGTATCTTTATCTTCCACCATTTCAGCGGCTTGAGATGCTGCCATTAAGATGTTGGAGTTATTTGGGAAGATATAAACATTCTTTGCGTTTGCGTGTTTAATAGCGGCTAAGAAATCTTGGCTAGATGGGTTCATGGTTTGACCGCCCTTAACGATTTCTGTAACACCGATATCTCTAAAGAATTGTTCAATACCACTGCCAGAAGAAACAGCGATCATTGCGTAATCGGTCTTTTCTTTTGGTGCTTCTTCTTTTTCTGGTTCAGGAATTAAATCTGTATGAACATCTTCTGCACCCATAGCACCTGTTGCTAAAGCATGGTGTTGTTCGGTCATGTTTTCAATCTTAAGTTTTAAGAATTCACCGAATTGTTGAGCGTAGTTAAGAATGTTACCAGGAGTTAAAGTGTGAACGTGAACTTTAACGATATCTTCATCTCTAACCACAACTAATGAATTACCATGGCTATTTAAGATATTGGTAAATCTCTTTTCATTGAATGGTTTCTTCACGGAATCTGGTCCTAAGGACATGATGAATTCTGTGCAATAGCCAAATTCTTCTTCTTCCATCGCTGCACCAGCGGCAATAATTGGATTGTCGGCATCAGTTGCAGTGGCTTGACTTCTTTCAACAAAGTTGCCATTGATGGCTTCTCTCATACCTTCAAAGATGTAAATTAAACCAGCACCGCCGGAGTCGACGACACCAACTTCTTTAAGAATTGGTAAAAGTTCTGGAGTTCTCTTTAAAGATTCATGAGCTTCTTTAATTAATAACTCAATAGCCTTATCAATAGTGTGATTTGGCTTAATGTTGTCATGTAAATATTGTGAGGATTCTCTAACGACGGTAAGAATTGTACCTTCGACTGGACGGATAACCGCTTTATAAGCGACTTCCACACCTTTTTGCCAAGCATCCGCAAATTCAACTGCGTTGATTTCGCTTTTGCCTTCTAATCCTTGGCTAAAGCCACGGAAGATTTGGCTGGTGATAACACCAGAGTTTCCTCTAGCACCCATTAATAATCCACGAGAGAATGCTTTAGCGATTTCATAGACATCGCCATCACCTCTGTTTTGGATTTCTTTTGCACCACTTGTCATGGTGAGATTCATGTTCATACCAGTATCGCCATCTGGGACTGGGAACACGTTAAGAGCATCAACTTCTGGGTAGTGATTAAATAAGTTGTTGCCGCCTGAAATAAGCATTTGTTTCAGGGCTTGTCCATTGATAGTTTTCATAATTTCCTTTAGCGGAGTTCGATAACGTAAACGTTAACTTCACGGCACATTTTCGGATACTTCTTATCGAGAACGAATCTAATAGATTTCTGACATTCTCTTAAAGCTTCGGTAATCTTGATTTCCTGCGCCAATACTAAGTAAATGCTTACAGCAAAGGTATTGTCGGAGCGTTTGGTCACGAAAACACCTTCCTCCATTTTTCCTTTCTTGGTTATTTTGGAGATGAGATCAACTTCATCTTTACTAGCAATTGCGATGACACCATAAGAATTCCTTGCTGTTCGACTAACAAGGGCAACGATTTCTTTAGTGTTTATATTTAAACTTTTGCTATTTTTAACTTCTTTCATAATTTGTCCTTTAGGACTTATGTATATTATACACAATTTATTGAGGTGTCAAGCGTACGCCTATATATGCGTGACTTAAGTAGAAAAGTGTATATAAGAAAAAAACAGGCATTGCCTGTTAGAATTCTGGATCAATCTTATGTGCAGCCTTATATGCAGGGATATCAAATAGCAATGAGGCAACGAAACCGACTCCCACCATTACAGGGATGGTCTTTAAACAATCGAGTGCGTATTGACCAATAGGATATGATGGATCATATATTAATCTATTGATTAAATAGGATAAAGGAGACAATAAACAAGAATAGATTAATGATGAGAAGAATGTCGCTAGTAAACGATAAGCTGGATTATGGGTATAGGTATCATTTCTCACGCCGAACAAGTGAGTGAACCATCTACCTAACCAGACAAGAGGTATTACAAGTCCAATGAACATCGCGATTGGGAATGAAATTGCGAAGTTGATAAAGAAATCTGGAGCATAAACGTAAAAGCCCTTATTGTTCATAAATTGAGCAGTAAGAGTGAGAATGCAACACACTGGGATGTTGAGTAATAAGTTGTAGACTAGTTTAGATTTCGTGACGAACATAATTTCACCAACGGAGGTTTATTATACATTTATTTCAATAAATAACAATATTATTTATCTTTTTTCTTCTCATCCTTGTGTAAATTGTCGTAACGAGAATCAAATAAATTGATTAACGTTAAGAATGGTCCGACACAATCAGCGTAGGTAATGATTAAGTGGTTGCCGAAGTTATCTTTAAAAATAGAGAAGATACCATTTTCATCTGGTTCCACTTCGATCTGTGTACGGCAGTAGTTTTTAAGTGATAAATTCTTCTTAATTGTGCCGTTAAAAGCCACTGATTCATCACTTTTAAGTGATGGTGCTAACTTAAGAACACTGATTTTACCTAAAGGCATTTCGCCTTTAATACCGATTCCTAAGCCACTTTCAAAGTGACTTGTAAGGCTATAAGAAGAGGTCATATTTAATGGTAATGTACAGTGCGCAAATAGGATGGTATTTTCTTTGAAATTGATATAGCTAGGATTGGATTGGAATGCTGGCATGCCAGATAATACTTTTACAAAATGCATGGTTAATAAACTTGGAACATCGCCTTCACATGCTGCGGTAATTCCTTCTTCGTTTAAGATACCAAAGGCTAAACAAGCTGTATTCTTATAAGGACCAAGTAAATCAAAACATCTTAAAGTAAAGCCAGATAGGTTATATCTTTCCACGATTCTTTTAAGCGCGCTATAGAAATATAATGCTCCATCAAGAGTCTCCTTATTCTTAAATTTCTTTTTGAATTGTTCTAGATGTGGAACATCACCGATGATTTGTTTTTTGACTTCCACTTCTAATTCAAGCATTGGAATATCGATGAGATTAATGCCATATTTTTCTCTCACCATCTCATAATCTACTTGAGAAGCGATTAACCAATCACTTGGTTTACCGATAACACCGAGATTTGTGCCTTTTAGGCCCTTTATGGCGCCGAAAACACTAGAGGCGTTACGAATACCTTCCGCAATCTGTTCTTCGTCTCCAGTGAGCAATAATGAGGTTTTATCGTGTTGGTTAATGTAGGTTTTAATTTCTAAAGAAGCTGGTAAAGAGTTATTCTTGCCATTAGATAATAAAATGATCGGATCTTCAAGTTCATCAAAGCGTTTCACAAACTCTGCTTCTGAACCACCGGATTCCACAAAGACAATGCTAAAGACGGCATCTTTATCATTCTCAACGAGCAATAAGTCATCGTTCATTAATTCATTATTTAATTCATCGATGAAATTATCGTTCTCTTTGATCATTTCTTTGTTTTGATCATGAAGCTGACTTCTTAATCTAATAACATTTATTTTCATAGTTAAAACTCCTTTAGTGAAATCATTATATCAAATCGTCAATTTATTATTGAGTAATATTATTAATATTATTGCTACTCTTATGGAAATAATCTTTTGTGGATACTTCTTTTAATTTTTCCCACATCTTATTTTCAAAAGAATAATAGGAAAAATGTCTACCAAATAATAAGAAATGAGTAAATGGTAAGAAGTAAGTG
>JAEEGH010002626.1_pt1 | contig 48266 bp, 45 predicted proteins | sample 9134181 | NCBI WGS metagenome assembly JAEEGH01 (sample SAMN16246544, study PRJNA631951) | gut metagenome | biome: gut microbiome; feature: rumen; material: DP-attached | host: Bos | place: Iran: Karaj | collected 2018-10
GTGAAGGTGGACGACACTGACAAGAGCCCCGGCTGGAAGTTCTCCGAGGCAGAGATGAGAGGCTATCCTCTGCGCATCGAGATCGGCCCCAAGGATCTGGAGGCCGGCCGCTGCGTCATCGTCCGCAGAGACACCAGAGAGAAGATCGAGTGCGAGCTGGCAGATGTGGAGAAGCGCACCGCAGAGCTCCTGGAGCTCATGCAGAAGGAAATGCTGGAGCGCGCAAGAAAGCATCGTGAGGAGCACACCTATGTGGCTCACGATTTCGCGGAGTTTGAGAAGATCTTTACCGAGAAGTCCGGCTTCGTGAAGGCAATGTGGTGCGGCGACAGAGCCTGCGAGGATCAGATCAAGGAAAAACTCTCTGTCACCAGCCGTTGCATTCCTTTCGAGCAGGAGCACATTTCCGACACCTGTGTCTGCTGCGGCAAGCCCGCCACCAAGATGCTTTATTGGGGAAGAGCGTACTAATATTTTGATTTTGAGGACGTAACATGAAGTGGATCGTGCTGGATCTGGAGTGGAATCAGAGCAGCACCGGCAAGGAGCCGGAAGTAGCCAGGATTCCCTTTGAGATCATTGAGATCGGAGCGATCCAGATCAATGAAGCCGGTCAGATGACCGGAGAATTCAGCGAACTGGTGAAGCCCCAGGTCTACCGAAAAATGCATAGTTATACCAGCCGGCTGATCCATCTGCAGATGCAGGAACTGGAGAAGGGGCATGTATTCCCCGAGGTCTGGGAAAGGTTCCAGAACTGGATCGGCAAGGATGAGGACTACATGTTCTGCACCTGGGGACCTTCCGATCTGACAGAGCTTCAGCGAAACCTGGCGTTCTATGAACTGCCGCCCATCCGCAAGGGACCCATTCCCTTCCTGGATGCCCAGAAGCTCTACACCCTCTGCTACGAGGAGGACCGTAAGGCCCGGAGAAATCTGGAGCATGCCGTGGATGCCCTGGGGATCGAGAAGGATATTCCTTTCCACAGAGCCTTCAGCGATGCCTACTACACCGCCAAGGTGATGCTTCGGATGAAGAAGGAACGCCCCGCGGTGTATTCCAAGATCTCCTACGATGTGACCATTCCTCCCGCTTCTGAAGCGGAAGAGGTGGAGGTGGTCTTCGACAATTACGGGAAGTATATTTCCCGCGTGTTTGAGAACAGAGAAGCGGCACTGTCCGACAGGCATGTGCTCTCCACGAAATGCTTCCTCTGCGGTCAGAATACCCGGAGGAAAGTAAAGTGGTTCTCCACCAACGGAAAGCACTACTACAGTGTTTCCGAGTGCTCCTCCCACGGCCTCCTGAAAGGCAAGATCCGGATCCACTGGGTGGCTGAAGGTGGTGTGTTTGTGGTCAAAACCCAGCGCATGGTGACCAAGGCGGAAGCCGAGGAGATCCTCAGCAAACGCAACAAGGCGGAGCGGAAGCTGAAGGAACAGCAGAAGCAGCGGGAAAAACAAAGCCGCATCCGCGGCGGCCGCAGTGACGCCGGGAAAAACGAAGAAGTAGACGGATAACAAAAGACTCCGCAGGAAAAATTCCTGCGGAGTCTTTTCTGTCCTAGTATCTGTCGATGTAGATGCCCTTGCCACGATGCCGTTTTCTCCGGCTCTTTCGCCGCTCGCGGTTTAAGCTCTTCCGGGCCATGCGGCGCTCTCTGCGGATGGAAAAACTGCGGGACAGCCGGGAATGTCTGCGACGCCGTTCCCTGCGGTACTCTCTGCGCCAGTTCCTGTGGCGCTCCTGGTATTTCCTTACCGAGAGGACAATGATGAGAATGATGAGGATGGCACCCACCGCGATCCCGGCGATCTTGCCGATGCGGACCACGTTGATGAAGATGATGTTGGGCTCTTCCTTCTCCGGTTCCTGCACCTGCTCTTCCTGGGACTGCAGGGATTCAAAGGAATATCCCGTGCTCTCCGGAATGGAGAAATCAACGGAGGCTTCTCCCAGGTACTGACCGTGATAACTGTAGGTGATGATAGCCGCCTGACGGTCATCCTCGGTATCGTAGGAAATCTCGGATTCAATCTCGTCGAAGGTGACGGTCTTCGGCAGAACGATGCGGTCTTCCTGATTCAGTGCCAGGATGGGGCGGGAGTTGCCGAAGATGTCCTTGCCGCTGTAGAAGGAGCCTGTTGCATTAATGTTGTAGCGGGTCTCGGTCTGGGAGATGTTCACCATCTCGAAATTGGAGAAGCCGTAATCATAAAGGCTTAAAGTATCTTCGTACTGGTAGGGTGCTTCGTCCCGCATCACTACGCAGATCAGCTTCATGCCGTCCTTTTCCGCGCAGGATACCAGGCTGTGGCGCGCCGCTACGGTGTAGCCCGTTTTACAGCCCACCAGATATTTGTAGGCGTAGGCATTGCCCTCCACCAGCCCCATGCCGTTGGCTTCGATGATCTCATCCGGCTGGTATTCCGTGGGATACAGGTGCAGGATCCTGGTGGTGGAGATCCGGCACAGCAGCTCATTTGCAAAAAAGCTGCGTCCGATCTGGGCCAGGTCGTAAGCGCTGGTGTAATGGTCCTCATCCGGCAGTCCGTTGGGATTCACGAAATGGGAATCCACACAGCCCAGCTCCTTCGCCCGCTCATTCATGATGTCGCCGAAATCCTGCCAGGTGGTGCCGGAGATATGCTCTGCCAGTGCGAAGGCACATTCGTTGGCGGAGCGGATCAGGATCGCTTCCAGACATTCCTCCACCGTCAGCTTCTGTCCCTCGTCGATGGCGATGTGGTTACTGTCCCTGGGGGTGTCAAACACCGCCGCATGGGAGAAGGTCACCAGCTCGTTCAGCTCGCACCGTTCCGTGCCGATGAGGGTGGTGAGGATCTTGGTGGTGGAAGCGGGGTATTGGGCCTTATGAATGTTCTTTGCGTAAAGGATGGTGCCGGTGGTGGCTTCGATAAGGATGGCGGATTCCGCCGCCACCACGGGTCCCACCGGCCAGTTGTCGATGTCGTTGCTCTCGATCTCCATGGCCCGGTTCCGCTCGATGTTTTCCTGGGCGTCCGCCCGGGCGGTCAGGGGAGAAAAAAGGTTACAGCAAAGAAAAGCCGCACAGAATGCGACGATCCCGAAACGATATGGGATTTTCGGATTCTTTCCTCGTGTTTTTTTCATCTGTACCCCGAAGTGTGTTTCTTCGTACCCGGATCACACACGGCTGCGGTTCCGTCCGGGAGTTGCAAAAGCAATTGCCGCCCCTTTATGAGACGGGGACGCCCTCCTGTCCCTCCGGCATCGGGATCAGCTTTGCCAGGAGCTTTCCGACATATTGAATGACGGGGCCCAGCATGATCACCATACAGAGGGTTGCGGGATAGAACTTGCCGCCCAGCAGGATGGAGAGCAAAAAAGCAGTCATGTCATAACAGATCCGCAGTCCCCGCATGGGGAGCTTCGGAAAGCGGCGCAGGATGATGAAGGGAATGGCATCGTAGGGAGATACCCCCAGGCCACCCGTCATATACAGAGCCGCGGAGATAACAAAGACCACCACCGCAAGGAACATGACTGTGATCCGCAGCGGGAGATTGGCAGTGAAGAAGTCCGGGGGAAATACCTTTGCCCAGACCCAGGAAAAGAAATCCACCAGGTAGCCGATGAGCAGCATGTTCGCCACGGTGCCCCAGCCGATGTCCTTACCGCCGCACAGGATCACGATGAGGAACAGGGTGGTGTTGAAGATGGCCTGCCAGTTGCCCAGGCTGATGCCCAGTTTGGAAATGATGGCCAGATTCATGGCCGTGTAGGGATCCGTTCCCCAGTCCACCAGCACCAGGAAGGACAGGGAAAAGCCCATCATAAAAACAGCGATAAGGACCAGGGGGAGCCTGATCCTTATCTGAGGTGCGTGCGTAAAATTGCGTAAGATAGATTTGAAACGATTCATAAAAGCCCTTTGTATGTCATGTAATGAAATTTCTTAGTCAAGCAGACTGCCGGAAAAACGGCCTCTGTGGTCCTCGGGGGATTCGTAAGACTTATTGTCCTCTTCGACTGCAGTGTCTGCGGGGGCTGCGTCTTCGGAATTTCCGGAAGCACTGTCCTCTGCCTTTTCGGAAGCATTGTCCGTTGCCTCATCAGTGTCGGACTCTGCCTCTTTCGGAGCATTCCCCGAGATACTTGCAAACGTGGGAAGCACAAATGCGGGCTCCGTTTTCTTTGCTTCCTCTGCACTTTCGGAAGCATCTCCGCCGGCTGCATTCTCAGTGCTCTCAGCCGCCTCGGTGGTCTCTCCGTCAGCAGTCTTCTCCTCGGAAGATGCCTCGGCCTTCTCCTCGGATTCCTCCTCAGGCTCGGGAAGTCCCTTTTCCTTGCGGTAGATGGTCATGAATTCCTTGCCGGTGATGGTCTCCTTCTCGATGAGGAAATCCGCCAGTTTGTCCATCACATCGCGGTTGTCACGCAGGAGCTCCAGTGCCTTGTCATAGGACTCCTTCAGGATCTCCACCACTTCCTCGTCGATGCCGGCTGCGGTGGCGTCGGAGCAGTTCATGGCGGTGCGTCCCTCCAGGTACTGGCTCTCGATGGTGGCAAAGCCTGCCAGGCCGTAGCGCTTGCTCATGCCGTAGCGGGTCACCATGTTTCTTGCGATGTCCGTTGCCTTTTCGATATCGTTGGCAGCGCCGGTGGTCACGTTACCGAAGACCAGCTCCTCTGCCGCACGGCCTCCCAGGAGACCCACGATCATATCTCTGAGCTCCGCTTCGGAATTCAGATATTTTTCTTCCTCCGGCACATGCATCACGTAACCCAGGGCGCCCATGGTACGGGGCACGATGGTGATCTTCTGCACGGGCTCGGAATTCTTCTGCAGTGCACTGATGAGGGCGTGGCCCACCTCGTGATAGGACACGATCCTGCGCTCCTCGGCGCTCATGATCCGGTCCTTCTTTTCCTTACCTACCAGCACCGTCTCCACCGCATTGAAGAGATCCTGCTGGCAGACATGCTCTCTGCCTTCCTTGACCGCGTTGATGGCAGCCTCGTTGATCATGTTGGCCAGGTCGGAACCTACGGCACCGCTGGTGGCCAGAGCGATGGCGTCCAGATCTACGGTCTCATCCATCTTCACATCCTTGGAATGCACCTTCAGGATCTCCACACGGCCCTTCAGGTCAGGTTTGTCCACGATGATCCGGCGATCGAAACGACCGGGACGGAGCAGGGCCTTGTCCAGGATCTCCGGGCGGTTGGTGGCGCCCAGGATCAGGATACCCTTGGAAGAGTCAAAGCCGTCCATCTCGGAAAGCAGCTGGTTCAGGGTCTGTTCCCGCTCCTCGTTGCCGCCGCCGTACTTGGAATCACGGCTCCGGCCGATGGCATCGATCTCGTCGATGAAGATGATGCAGGGAGCGTTTTTGTTGGCTTCCTTAAAGAGGTCTCTCACACGGCTGGCACCGACACCCACGTAGAGCTCGATGAAATCGGAACCCGTCAGAGAGAAGAAAGGCACATGTGCTTCACCCGCAACCGCTTTGGCAAGCAGGGTCTTACCGGTTCCGGGAGGGCCCACCAGCAGAGCACCCTTGGGAAGACGCGCGCCGATGCCCGTGTACTTTCCGGGATTGTGGAGGAAGTCCACCACCTCTACCAGGGATTCCTTTGCTTCGTCCTCACCGGCCACATCCTTAAATGTGACACCGGTGTCTTTTTGCACATAAACCTTTGCGGTGCTCTTCCCCACGCCCATGGGGCCACCGCCGCCGCCCATGCGGCGCATCAGCAGGGATGCCAGGAGCCAGAGCAGGATCACGGGGATCACTACGCCGATGAGGATCTCTGTCAGAAGAGAAGAGTTGGCGGACACCACTCTGGCGCCCTCTACCCCTGCTTCCTCCAGACGGGAGGTCAGGGTGTCCATGCTCTCCATCACATTCGTTACATAGGTCCGCTCCTGCTGCAGCTGCATGTAGTAGGCATACTGCTCCAGGTTCGACTCGCCGGTGTGGGAGGCGCCGCCTGCAGCGGAATTATCCTCCATCACGGCGGACAGGGTCAGGGTGACGGTGAGGGCTGCGTTCTCCGCATCCAGGGAGACGGACTCGACTCTGCCGCCTTCCAGGTCGCTGATAAAGTCCGTGTAGCTCTTGGTGGCCGTCACATTCCTGCCACCCAGGAAAAAGTTGTAAAACAGGAAAATGACCAGTACGGTGCACAGGGCAGCAAGGGCCATCATCCAGGTGTTGGGCCGCTTGCCTCCGTTCTGCTGGTTCCCCCTGCCCCCGTTACCGCTGCCGGAGCCCCCTGCTCCGTTACCGCGATTGCCGGGGTCGTACCGATCCGTATCGTGATTGTCCATAAAAAACCTCGTTACCTTCATTCTAAGGCTATTACGCCATTTTAGTTGCATAGCACATATTATATAAATAAGTACTCTATTTCGCAAGTCCAAGAAAAAACCGCAAAAAAAATCTCCCGATTTCGGGGTTTTGTGATACTATATATGAGTATTTTTTTGACTTTGAAAGAGGTGCAGGAATGAAACAGGGATTTGACAACGAAAAATATCTGAAAATGCAGTCCGAGCGCATCAGGGAGCGTATTGCTTCCTTCGGCGGCAAGCTGTATCTGGAATTCGGGGGGAAGCTCTTCGACGACTTCCATGCATCCAGAGTATTGCCGGGCTTCAAGCCGGACAGTAAGATCACCATGCTCAGCCAGCTGAAGGACCAGGCCGAGATCGTCATCGTCATCAACGCCGAGGATATCGAGAAGAACAAGGTCCGTGCCGATCTGGGCATTTCCTATGATGTGGACGTGCTCCGTCTCATCGATGCCTTCCGCAGTTACGGGCTCTATGTGGGCAGCGTCTGTCTCACCCGCTATGCGGCTCAGCCCAGTGTCGTGGCTTACCAGAAAAAGCTGGAATCCCTGGGTATGAAGGTATACCGCCACTACACCATTCCCGGCTACCCTTCCGATATCGCCACCATCGTCAGCGACGACGGTTTCGGCAAGAACGAGTACATCGAGACCACCCGCAGTCTGGTGGTTATCACCGCACCCGGCCCCGGCAGCGGCAAAATGGCTACCTGCCTGTCCCAGCTCTACCATGAGTACAAGCGGGGCATCCGTGCCGGCTACGCAAAATACGAGACCTTCCCCATCTGGAACCTGCCTCTCAAGCATCCCGTGAACCTGGCTTACGAGGCAGCTACCGCGGATCTGAACGATGTGAACATGATCGATCCCTTCCACCTGGAGGCATACAACGAGACCACCATCAACTACAACCGTGACGTGGAGATCTTCCCCGTGCTGTCCGCCACCTTCGAGAAGATCATGGGCGAGTGCCCTTACAAGTCTCCCACAGACATGGGCGTGAACATGGCGGGATACGGCATCGTGGACGACGAAGTGGTGCAGGAGGCTGCAAAGCAGGAGATCATCCGCAGATATTTCAACACCTGCTGTCAGAAGACCCAGGGCAATGCCGACGACAGCCAGATCCTGAAGATCGAGCTGCTGATGAAGCAGGCCGGCATCACCGTGGACAACCGTGCCGTGATCAGCGCGGCAAGAGTCAAGGCAGAGACCACCGGCGAGCCTGCGGCAGCCATCGAACTTTCCGACGGACGTGTCATAACCGGTAAGACCAGCCTTCTGATGGGCGCTTCTTCCGCAATGCTCCTGAACGCACTGAAGACTCTGGCGGAGATCCCCGATGAGGTGGAACTCATCTCTCCCGATATCATCAGCCCTATCCAGAAGTTGAAGACCCAGCACCTGGGCAACCACAATCCCAGACTTCACACCGATGAGGTGCTGCTGGCACTGTCCATCTGCGCTGTCACCGATCCCAGAGCAGCCGCAGCCATGGAGCAGCTCCGCGAGCTGAAGGGAACCCAGGTTCACTCCAGCGTCATCCTGTCCGCCGTGGACCAGAACGTGTTCCGGAAGCTGGGCATCGGCCTGACCTGTGAGCCCGTTTACCAGACCGCTAAGCTGTACCACCACTAAGACTACCGTCACAGCGATCAACCCTCCGCCCTCCGGGGTACGCTCCGTAGGGAGGAGGGATTTCAAAGGAAATACATGAGACTCAGAAATATCACCGGCTGTCGCGAGATGATCGCGGACAGCGAGTACGTTGTGGATGAGGAGCGCCTCCCGGAAGCTCCCGGCACCTGGCATCAGCGCTTCGGCAACGATCACCCCATCCACATCGAGATCGGCATGGGCAAGGGCATGTTTTTGTATACCCTGGCCAAAATGCATCCCGAGATCAATTACATCGGAATCGAAAAATATTCCGCAGTGCTGCTGCGGGCGGTTCAGAGAATGGAGGAGGAGCCCCTGGGGAATCTCCTCTTTCTTCGGATGGACGCGGAGAGCATCGCAGACGTTTTTGCCCCCTGCGAGGTGGATCGGATCTACCTGAACTTCTCCGATCCCTGGCCCAAGGACCGCCATGCGAAGCGCCGTCTTCCCTCCAGACAGTTCCTGGGCAGGTACGACCGGATCTTAAAGCCCGAGGGCTTCCTGGAGTTTAAGACCGACAACCGCACCCTTTTTGATTTTGCGGTGGAGGAGCTGGAGGAAGCAGGCTGGACCGCAGACTTCATCACCTATGACCTCCACGCCGATGCGGAGCTGGTGCAGGGCAATGTGATGACGGAGTATGAGACCAAATTCTCTGCTCTGGGCACCCCCATCTGCAAGTACCGGATCCGCCGGGATCCCGCTTCACCCAAGGTAAGTGCGAACCAATCTAAATAAACATTTTGTAAAATATAATTTTATCATATTGACATTTTCCTTTTGCCCTTCTACAATGGAGCCATGAAACAAAGATCCTGTTCCGAGACCATCCCGGAACACTTGCCCGCAGGGCGGAAAGGAATGATAATATGGAATACAAGTTTACCGCAGCTGATTTTGATCAGGAAGTTTTAAAGTCCGACCTCCCCGTTCTGGTGGATTTCTACGCCGACTGGTGCGGCCCCTGCAAGATGATGGGCCCCGTGGTCTCCTCCATGGCGGAGAAGTTTGACGGCAAGCTGAAGGTCGGCAAGATCAACATCGATGACAATATGGCCATCGCCGAGAAGTACAATGTCACCAGCATCCCCTTCTTTGCAATCATCAAGAACGGTGAGATCGCTGCCAGCAGAGTGGGTGCCTGCGGAGCACCTGATTTCGAGAGCTGGGTACAGTCCGCACTCTGATAAACCCTTAGGAATTGCCTATGACTGCCGGATTTGATTTTGAAGAAGAATTAAAAAAACTTCCCAAATCTCCGGGTGTCTATATCATGCATGACGCCTCCGACGGGATCCTCTATGTCGGTAAGGCGGTCAATCTCCACAATCGTGTGAGATCCTATTTTCGCAAAAATATCGGGCGCGGGCCCGCCATCGATCAGATGGTGGCCCGCATTGCCTGGTTTGAGTACATTGTCACGGATTCGGAGCTGGAGGCTCTGGTTCTGGAGAACAATCTCATCAAGGAGCATTCGCCCAAATACAATACCCTTTTAAAGGACGATAAAACCTACCCCTACATCAAGGTGACCCTGGGAGAAGAGTACCCCAGGATCCTTTTTTCCCGTACCATGAAAAAGGACCGTTCCCGGTATTTCGGTCCCTACAGCAGCGCCGCGGCGGTGAAGGATACCATCGACCTTCTGAACAAGCTTTTCTGCCTCCGGACCTGCAACCGGAACCTGCCCCGGGACATCGGTCTCGAGCGCCCCTGCCTGAACCATCATATCCATCAGTGCAGCGCCCCCTGTAACGGCTACATCACCAAAGAGGAGTACCGTGCATCGGTGGACAGGGCCCTGGATTTCCTGGGGGGAAATGTGGCGCCCATCTTAAACGAGCTGGAGCGGAAAATGAAGGACGCGGCGGAGAGCATGGACTTCGAGAAGGCCGCAGAGTACCGGGATCTCATTGAGAGTGCCCGGAGCATCGCCCAGAAGCAGAAGATTTCCGACACCGAGGGAGAAGACAAGGATGTCATCGCCATCTTCCGGGATCAGGATGAAGTGGTGGTGCAGGTCTTCTTTGTCCGTGACGGGAAGCTCATCGGCAGGGAACATTACTACATGACACACGTGTCGGGAAATGACAACGCCGAGATCCTGCAGGACTTTATCAAGCAGTTTTACGCGGGAACCCCTTTCCTGCCCAGAGAACTCATGATCCAGTACGAGATCGAGGATGCGGGACTCATCGAGGAATGGCTCAGCGCCCGCAGAGGCTCCAGAGTCTATATCCGTGTGCCGAAGATCGGCAGTAAGGAAAAACTGGTGGAGATGGCCTGCGAAAATGCCCGCCTGGTCCTGATGAACGACCGTGAGCGGGTCCGCAGAGAGGAAGGCCGCACCATAGGCGCCGTGAAGGAGATCTGCGAACTCCTGAAACTGGAAAATGCGGACCGGATGGAAGCCTTCGATATCTCCAACACCAACGGTTTCGAGAATGTGGCTTCCATGGTGGTCTTTGAAAAGGGCAAGCCCAAACGCAGTGATTACCGGAAGTTCCGGATCCGCTCCGTGGCGGGGCCCAACGATTACGAGTGCATGCGGGAAGCCCTCACCAGACGCTTTACCCATGGTATCGAGGAAGGCAGAGAGCGCAGGGAGCAGCAGCTGGATCCCGAGTTGGGGAGCTTTTCCAGACTGCCGGATCTCCTCCTCATGGACGGCGGCAGAGGCCAGGTAAACATCGCCCTGGAAGTGCTGGAAAGTCTGGGGCTGCAGATCCCCGTGGCAGGTATGGTGAAGGACGATTATCACAGGACCCGGGGCATCTACTTTGAAAATGTGGAGATCCCCATCGACATCCATTCCGAGGGCTTTAAGCTGGTGACCAGGATCCAGGACGAGGCCCACCGTTTTGCCATCGAATATCACAAGTCCCTTCGCGGGAAAGCCCAGATCAAATCTGTGCTGGACGATATCCCCGGTGTGGGACCTGCCCGCAGAAAGGCCCTGATGCGGCATTACGACTCCATCGAGCGCATCGCCGAAGCCTCCGCGGAAGAGCTGGCGCAGATCCCCGAGATCAGCGCTGCGGCGGCGGAGAATATTTTCCGGTTTTTCCGCGAAAAGCGCGGGGAGGATGCGTAAGTGCTCTTTCAATGAAAAGGCGCCCGTGGTAAAATGGAACATGTCTGAGGGTACGCCCGGAAAGGAAGGTAGCCATGGCAAGTGTCAAACTGACAAAGCTCATCGAGAAAATGAAACTGGAGAATCTGACCCCCGAAGTCCCCGTGGACAAGGTGCGGATCAGTCAGCCCGATATCAACCGTCCCGCATTGCAGATCGCGGGATATTTCGAATATTTCGACGCATCCCGTATCCAGATCATCGGATACGTGGAGTATTCCTACATGCAGAATGCTCTGGGGGATGACAATGCAAAGAGGGAGTCCTACACGAAGCTGATGGACAATCACATTCCCGCCATCATCTTCTGCCGTGGCTTAAAGCCCGACGACATCTTCCTGGATGTTGCCAGACAGACCCACACCCCCGTTTTTTCCACCACGGAAGCAACCTCCGCATTTACTGCGGAGATCATCCGCTGGCTCAATGAGGAACTGGCTCCCTGCATTTCCGTGCACGGCGTTCTGGTGGACGTCTACGGCGAAGGCGTGCTGATCACCGGCGAGAGCGGCATCGGTAAATCCGAGGCAGCCCTGGAGCTCATCAAGCGCGGACACCGTCTCGTTACCGACGATGTGGTAGAGCTGCGTAAGATCAGCGACGATCTGCTCATGGGTTCCGCACCTGACATCACCAAGCACTTCATCGAGCTCCGCGGCATTGGTATCGTGGACGTGAAGGCCCTCTTCGGTGCTTCCTCCGTCAAGGACAAGCAGCAGGTGGACCTGGTGATCCGCCTGGAGGACTGGGACAAGGACAAGGATTACGACCGCCTGGGTCTGGAGGAAAATTACACCGAGTACCTGGGGAATAAACTGATCTGCCACAACATCCCGGTGCGTCCGGGCAGAAACCTGGCCATCATCTGTGAGTCCGCGGCAGTCAACTATCGTCAGAAAAAGATGGGCTACAATGCGGCCCAGGAGCTTTACAAGAGAGTTCAGGAATCTCTGGCAAAGAAGAGAGAAGAGGAGGAAGAGTAACAATGGCTTATGTGTTCGGCGTTGACATCGGAGGGACCACCGTCAAGCTGGGTCTGTTCGGAGGAGATGAGACCGTCATCGAAAAATGGGAGATCCCCACTCGTACGGAGGACGGCGGTAAGCAGATCGTTCCCGATGTGGCAGCCTCCATTCTGGAAAAAATGAAAGAGCACGGCATTGCAAAGGAAGAGGTCCTGGGCATCGGCATGGGAGCTCCCGGCGCAGTGGACGATAACGGTTATATGAGCGGCGGCGCGGTGAACCTGGGCTGGGCACCCTTCAACCTGAAGGACGCGGCTGAGGAAGCCACCGGCGGTATCCCCGTCATCGCAGCCAACGACGCCAACGTGGCGGCTTACGGTGAGATGTGGAAGGGCGGCGGCCGCGGCAACAGCAACGTGGTGGCAGTGACCCTGGGCACCGGTGTCGGCGGCGGCATCATCGTGGGTGGCAGACTCCTGACCGGCGCTACCGGCGCAGGCGGTGAGATCGGACACATCCACATCGTGGATGAGGAGACCGATGTGTGCGGATGCGGACATTGCGGATGCCTGGAGCAGTACGCTTCCGCTACCGGTGTGGTGCGTCTGGCGAAGAGACGCCTGGCAGAGGATGACAAGGCATCCGTCCTTCGTGAGGGCGAGATCAGTGCAAAGGCAGTGTTTGATGCGGTAAAGGCAGGAGATGCAGTAGCCATCGAGATCGCAGAGCGCTTCGGTTATTACCTGGGCAAGGGCCTGGCAGCGGTTGCAAACGTGATCAATCCCGAGATCTTCGTCATCGGCGGCGGCGTGTCCAAGGCAGGCGAGATCCTCCTTTCCTTTGTGGAGCCCAATTTCCAGAAATACGTCTTCCCTCCCTGCAGACATGCCCGTTTCTCCCTGGCACAGCTGGGCAATGACGCAGGCATCACAGGCGCGGCAGGAATGGTATTCGAGAAAGAGAAAGTAAATGCTGGGTGAATCCTTACTGAAGAAAATCAGGGAATACCTGCCGGAGGAACAGATCTTTCTGAACCAGTCCCTGAAGGATATGACCACCTTCCGGACGGGCGGGAGCTGCAGCTGTCTGCTGGAGATTGACACCGAAGAACAGCTCTGTCAGCTGATCCGGCTCTTTGGCCGGACGGAGCAGCCCTACTTTATCCTGGGCAACGGCAGTAATACGCTGGTGAAGGACGCGGGCTATTCCGGCATCGTGCTTCACATCGACCGGTCCATGGACGCCATCACCGTGGAGGGCAACATCATCACGGCGGAGGCGGGAGCAATGCTTTCCAAGGTTTCCCGCGTAGCGGCGGAGCACGGACTTTCCGGTTTGGAATTTGCAGCCGGGATCCCCGGTTCCGTTGGCGGCGGCGTTGTCATGAACGCCGGTGCCTATGACGGCGAGATGAAGGACGTGGTAAAAAGCGTTCGCGTGGTGGGCAAGGACGGCGAGATCCTGGACCTTCGCGGAAGCGCCATGGAGTTCGGGTATCGCACCTCCGTTTTGCGGAACCGTCCCTTTGTGGTGACGGCGGTCACCTTTGAACTTGCCCCCGGAAATCAGGAAGAGATCCTGGCAAAAATGGAAGACTTTAACCGGAGACGCCGGGAGAAGCAACCCCTGGAATACCCCAGCGCAGGCAGTACCTTTAAGCGCCCCGAAGGGTATTATGCAGGGAAGCTGATCATGGATGCCGGCATGCGCGGCTTCCAGATCGGCGGTGCCAGAGTTTCCGACAAGCATTGCGGATTTATCATCAACGCAGGCGGTGCCTCTGCTTCGGACATCCTGGATGTCATGGGAGAGGTGCAGGACAGAGTCTATGCCTGCTTCGGCGTAAAGCTGGAACCCGAGGTCGTGGTACTGGGAGATCCGGAGAAAAAAGCGTGAGGTAATGCCCGGCGTGGCATGGAGGAGAACATGAGATTTGTGGTCGTGACGGGGCTCAGCGGCGGCGGAAAGGCCACCTCCCTGAAAATGCTGGAGGATATGGGATTTTTCTGCGTCGACAATCTGCCCATCTCCCTGCTCTCCACCTTTACGGAGCTTCTGGCGCAGCAGCCGAACTCCGAGGTTCAGAAGGTGGCACTGGGGTTGGACGTGCGTACGGGAAATGTTCATGAGCTTCCCGCAGCACTGGAAGATCTGAAAAATCACGGATACCAGGTCGAGACCCTCTTCATGGAGTGCAGCGACGAGACCCTGATCCGCAGATACAAGGAAAGCAGACGCTCCCATCCCCTCTCTCCGGAAGGACGCGTGGAGGACGGCATCGCCGAGGAGCGCAAGGTCCTGGCCACCATCAAGGCCCGGGCCGATTACATCATCGACAGCAGCAATCTGCTGACCCGTGAACTGAAGGAAGAGCTGGAGCGGATCTTCATCGGCAACGAAGAGTACACCAACCTCATGATCACCGTCCTCTCCTTCGGATTCAAGCACGGGATCCCCACCGATTCCGATCTGGTACTGGATGTGCGATTCCTCCCCAATCCCTTCTATGTGGAGGATCTCCGGCATAAGACCGGTCTGGACGCTGAGGTGCGGGATTACGTCATGCAGTTCCCCGAGGCCGGAGAATTCCTGGACAAGACCGAGGATCTGCTGAAATTCCTGATCCCCAACTATATCAAAGAAGGCAAGACCAGCCTCGTCATCAGCATCGGCTGCACCGGCGGAAAGCACCGCAGCGTGACGCTGGCGATGGAGCTCTATAAGCGCGTGAAGGCCATGGGTCATTACGGCGTGAACCTCTCCCACCGGGATGTGCGTGTATCCGGCACCTGACGAAAGGGCTACGGTACGAATATGTCTTATTCATCCAAAGTCCGGGACGAACTGACAGGCAAGATCAGTCCCGCCAGACACTGTCAGCTGGCAGAGCTGGCCGCCATCACCCATTTCTGCGGACAGATCGGAAGGACCGATGACGGGATCTGCCACATCGGGTTCGTGACGGAAAAGGAAACCCTTGTGAAAAAGGGCTTTACTTTACTGAAAAAAACATTTAACATTGATAGCGTCGTCGGCATCACCCCTGAGAAACTGCAGGATATTCTGGCGGTTCTGGGGGATTTTGATGAACCGGTGAATCCGCTTCTTTTGAAAAATTCCTGTTGTCAGCGTGCATTTTTGCGCGGGGCATTCCTGAGCGTGGGATCCGTCAGCGATCCGACCAAGGGGTACCATCTGGAGTTTGTCTGTCCCGACGAGGAAAAGGCGGAACAGATCCGAAGCATCATCGGTGATTTTGATATTGACGCTCGTGTCATAACCAGGAAGAAATACCACGTGGTGTACCTCAAGGAGGGAAATGCCATCGTGGATCTGCTGAACGTGATGGAAGCGCCCATCTCCCTGATGGAACTGGTGAACACCCAGATCTACAAGGATGTGAGCAATACGGTGAATCGGCGGGTGAACTGTGAGATTTCCAACATCCGCAAGACCGTCACCGCTTCCGCCAGACAGATAGAAGATATAGAGATCATTCGGACCCGCATGGGTCTGGACCGGCTGCCCGCCCCCCTGCGGGAGATGGCCGAAGTACGGCTGGAGAATCCGGACGCATCCCTGAAGGACCTCGGGGAGTGCATGGACCCGCCGGTGGGGAAGTCAGGCGTCAATCACAGACTGCGCAAGCTCAGCGAGATTGCGGATTCTTTGAGAGACTGAGGAGTTTTTGTTCTTGAGGAGTTTTAGGTTTTGAGGAGTGTTGTTAGGAGGATCGAATTATGGTAAAGAAGCAGGTCACGATCAAACTGGAAAAGGGCATGGAGGCAAGTCCCATCGCACTGCTGGTGCAGGAAGCAAGCCACTATGACAGCAAGATCTATCTGGAGACCGGCACAAAGAAAGTCAATGCAAAGAGCATCATGGGAATGATGAGCCTGGGCATGGACAACGGCGACGAGCTGACCGTTATTGCCGACGGTGAGGACGAGAAAAAGGCCGCTGACGGTATTGAGAAATTTTTGACGGGAAATGCGAAATAACCCGATGTATTCGGACCCTTTCTATGGTATAACAGACCTGAAGGTCTGTTATCGAGGATGTATTGTAGATATAATACTGCAACATGTGGTATAATTTGTGCAGTGCCGTGTGCGAGAGTCACACGGATGATCTAAATTAAAAGGAGGGTTTTCAAAATGCTGGTAAATGCAAAAGATATGCTGAACAAGGCTAAGGCAGGCCACTATGCCGTAGGTCACTTCAACATCAACAATCTGGAGTGGACCAAGGCAATTCTCCTGACTGCCAAGGAGCTCAGAAGCCCCGTTATCCTGGGCGTTTCCGAGGGCGCAGGCAAGTACATGGGCGGCTACCACGTAGTCGTGAACATGGTAAACGGACTGCTGAAGGATCTTGATATTGATGTTCCCGTAGCACTGCATCTGGATCACGGTACTTACGAAGGATGCTACAAGTGCATCGAGGCAGGTTTCTCTTCCATCATGTTTGACGGTTCTCACTATCCCATCGCTGAGAACATTGAGAAGACCAAGGAGCTGGTGAAGGCTGCTCATGACAGAGGCCTTTCCATCGAGGCTGAGGTTGGTGCTATCGGCGGCGAAGAGGACGGCGTTGTGGGAATGGGCGAGTGCGCTGATCCCGACGAGTGCAAGCAGATCGCTGATCTGGGTGTTGATTTCCTGGCAGCAGGTATCGGCAACATCCACGGCAAGTATCCCGCTAACTGGGCAGGACTTTCCTTCGAGACTCTGGATGCCATCCAGCAGAAGACCGGTGATCTTCCTCTGGTGCTTCACGGCGGTACCGGAATCCCCGCTGACATGGTCAAGAAGGCCATCAACCTGGGCGTTTCCAAGGTAAACGTGAATACCGAGTGCCAGCTTTCCTTCGCTGATGCTACCAGAAAGTACATCGAGGCAGGCAAGGACCTGGAAGGCAAGGGCTTCGATCCCAGAAAGCTTCTGGCTCCCGGCTTTGAGGCTATCAAGGCTACCGTTAAGGAGAAGATGGAGATGTTCGGTTCTGTCGGCAAGGCTGACGAATAATCCAAAAATGAAAAAGCCCCTGAAAAGGGAGGATGCCAGGTATCCAATGGATACCTGGCATTTATTATGAAAAAGTTTTAAACTTGTAAGCAATCTTGACAATTGAGCGCGCCCTGTGCGGTCAATTGTATATTATGAAAAAGTTTTAAACTGATGTAAGCTGTTTTGTGCTTTTCAGTTTACTGTGTAAAAGTGTCCGAAAAACAAAGGAAAATAAAATAATCCTTGAAGAAAATGTAAACGGAATGTGAACAGAGCGGACAGATTTCCACGAAAAAGACCCGGCTCCGGCTGGATTGCCGGGGCCGGGCCGAAACATTTTGGTACGGATCAGAACCAGTGGGGCTCAGGAAGGGTTTCGGGTTCGGGATAGGTAACGCCGAAAGTCTCAGCGGTAACGGATTTCATCTTCTGCACTTCCTTCGGGCGATCATTTCCGTCGGTAGCGGTGGTTGCGATGGCTTCCACCACCTCCATGCCCTCGATGACCTTGCCGAAAGCGGCATAGGAACCATCCAGGAAAGGAGAGTTCTTGTGCATGATGAAGAACTGGCTGCCTGCGGTGTCGGGGATATTGGTGCGGGCCATGGACAGGACGCCGGGGGTGTGCTTCAGGTCATTGGGGAAGCCGTTCTGGGAGAACTCTCCCTTGATGCAGTAGCCGGGGCCGCCCATGCCGGTGCCTTCGGGATCGCCGCCCTGGATCATGAAGCCCTCGATGACTCTGTGGAAGATCACGCCGTCATAATAGCCCTTATTTACCAGGCTCAGGAAATTGTTCACGGTGTTGGGGGCAATCTCGGGATACAGCTCTGCCTTGATGACGCCGCCGTTTTCCATGGTGATGGTTACGATGGGATTTTGCTTGTCACTCATAATGCTTCCTTCCTTTGTTAGGGGTTATAGTGTACTATACTGATTATACGCATATCTGTTTTTTTTCGTAAAGAGGAGATTCCGTATTGGCTGTGGATGCATGGGGAAAAACCGAATATCTGGAAGGCATCGTCTGCCTGAGCCGTGATAGCGGCCTTACTGCGGAGGAACTTTCGGAAGCGGCTGTGAAGGCTGATCAGGAGGGAAGCCTTCTGATCTCTGATGTATTTTTGCATGATGCAGGGGACTCTGAGATTCCGTTTCTCCTTTACCGCAGGGAAGGGGACGCCCCGGATCCCGAGGAGTCCAAAGCCCGCTTTCTCTATCTGGGAGAAGGTGCTATGGAGGATGAGGACTGGGACTGGGAATATCTGGAGCAGGTCTACCGGAGACTCCACCGGATCCCTTTGCGGATCCTTGAAACGGAGCGCTGCATCCTGCGGGAAACCAATGAAACCGATGTGGATGCTTTCTACGAGCTTTATGAGGATCCGGCCATCACCGCATATATGGAGCCACTGTTCCCGGAGCGGGAGAAGGAGCTTTCCTACACCGCAGCTTACCGGGAAAATGTGTATGAACCCTACGGTTTCGGGGTCTGGACCGTGATAGAAAAAACCACCGGAGAGATCATCGGCCGGGTGGGGATCTCCTATCGCCCCGGATATCCGGATCCGGAGCTGGGATTTATGATCGGTGTTCCCTATCAGAGGCAGGGATTAGCACTGGAGACCTGCAGGGCGTGCCTGGAATTCGGACGGGAGCAATCCTTCGACCGCATTATTGCCCTGGTGCAGCCCGGAAATGCGGCGTCCGAGGCCCTTTGCAGTCATCTGGGCATGGAAGCGCAGGGTGAGACCGAGGATGGAGGCATCCGGTATACGCTGTTTGCCATCAACCTGAAAACGCCGTGACCGGCATTGCACCTGCACCGGCGCCCGGCATTGCAACCACGACATTTCATGAGGACAGGAGAGGATCATGAAAAATTTCGGCAGATTGTTTTTGGCAGTTCTTCTGGTGGGCGTAGCCCTATCCTTCGTCGCCTGCGGGAAGGAAAAGGAGACGGTGGGCGCATCCGATACGGTCCACGCAACCGCAGCAGAGCTGGTGGGAACCTGGAAGGGGATCGCCGGTGAGCCCTCCACCCTGACACTGGGGGAGGACGGCTCCTACAGAGATATCGCGGACTTTGCTTCCATCATCGGAACCTATACCGTGGATGAAACGGAGGGGACCATTACCGTAAATGAGAGTGAATACGGCATGATGTTTGTTTACACCTACGAGCTGACCGGGGATCAGCTGACGATCCAGACAAGCGGCGGCCTGCCCAGAACCTTCGCAAAGCCACAGGCCCTTGCGCTGCCCGGGTCAAATTAGAGAATGCACAGTGCATATAGAAAAGAGGCATGGGAGAGATTTCCCATGCCTCATTTTTTTAGTGTCCACTCTGTACTCGAGTGGGAACGAGCCTGCTCGAGTTTGTCTTTGATTCTTACTTCAGACCGCAGCCGGGATATTTCTCAATCCCGTTTAAGCCCATCAGACGGTTCTGGAACTCAGGAGAAGCGGTGAAGGCATTCACAACGGTCATTCTGTCGGTACCTGCCTCCAGCAATGCAAGCCAGCCTGCCGCGCCGTCCTCCTCAGGGTCTCTCCCCAGGATCGCTTTGTAGCAGTCGGTGACAAACTGTTCGTTGGTTCTTTCCCGTGCCAGATACTCCATGGATCCGAAGAAATTCTGAGGGAGCTGTGCGGGAGTGAGGGTACCCTTCACGATTTTGTCCAGCCAGCCGTAGAAGCCGTCATCCTCGGAGGTTCTTTCCAGCAGGGTCCTGTACATACCTTCCACATAAGCGCGAAGGGCGGGATTGATGACAGATCCGTCGGCATACATACCGCCGATATCCAGTCCCCATTCTCCGTAGATTTCTTGTGCCTCGGGGCTGTTGACGAAGCCTGCCAGTACTTCGCAAATCGTCTTGCCGGAGGATAGCTGCGCGGCCCAGGCTGCGATCTCTTCCTCAGAGCCTTCGCGGTACAGAATTGCCTCATACATAATGGCGATGATCTCTTCCGGAGTGTATTCCTTGTCCATGAACTCGGGGCTGTTAAAGAAGCCTGCCAGAACGTTGGCGAGGCTCAGGGACTTGTCCATCAGGCCGTCAGCCCATGCCGCAATTTCTTCTTCGGACGGCTCTCTTCCGAGAATGTTCTCGTAATAAGTGAAAACTGTGATCTCTGCGTAGTAATTATCCTGCGTCAGAAGGAGCGTGAAGGAAACAGAGGCCGAAGCGTCCCCGTCGGCATAAGCGGCCTTCCCGGCTGCATTCACGGATTGGGTGGGAGCAGAGTAATTGGAAGGCTGGAAATAGAGGAGGTTATTCTCATTATCATAAGTTGCTCCCAGATCTGTATAGACGCCATCGATGTTTTGTATCACCCTTATGGTGTCGCCTTCGGGAACCAATCCCTCTTCCGGCTCCATGACTACCATGAATTGGCTGGCATTGGGAACTTCATTCAGGCTCTTTCTCCAGTCCTCCCCGTTGCCCTTGCTCACCACCTGCTCCAGGGACAGGCTGATGGTTGCCAGGGGAGCGCCTTCCAGGGAAGTAGACATATGATTTACTGCATCTACATCCAGTGCCGCATCCGAAACCGTCATGGCGAAATTGCCACCGATGCCGGCGGTTTCACCGCCCTCAACAAACAGGCCTCCGATGACATCGCTGTCGGAAACCATTTCGTCTTCGGATTCCGTAAGGGAAGGTGTCAGACAAAAGTCTGCATTACCCAGGGTAAAGGAGAAGATGCCCATATTGGCATCGCCGTCAATGGGGGTCAGCTCCGTATTGTTGATCACGAGTCCCGCTACCTGATATCCGTAATCCGGGATCATGCGGAAGTAGTATTTGGTGCCCACGGGCAGCGAGAAATCTTCCCCGTACCGCACGGCGGAAGGATCCACGGGGTCGTTGCCTTCTGCTTCCAGCAGCTCGATGGTGGCGTGCTGCACTTTGCCTGCGCCCTCACCGTACTCCCAGTAAACCCGCTTGTTGGGAGAGAAGATGACGTGGAAGATATATTTGTGGTCCGAGTCGATGGAAACGGAATCCGTCGCCTCATCGCGGATCACAGCGTTGTCAATGTACTGGGTGCTGATGAGATTGTCGTCAATGTCGAACTCTTCCACCCATCCGGTCTCGAAATGATACCGGTCGGAGTCATTGATAATGCTGATAAAGAGCTCCGTTGCGTCATCGGGGAAAGCCGTCCAGACAATGGTGTCCTGATTGGCATAGGTGCCGGGGATCTCGTCCCCGTTCGCTTTTTTGGTACCGAAATCCACGAAATCCTGAATATCGTAGTCCACACTTATCACATCGACCAGGTAGGTGCCCAGATACTCTTCCGGTGCCATCTCTCTGACCTTCATATGTTGGATGGAGATGGTATAGGTAGGATGGACAGCGGGATTGTTGCTGCCGGGGAGGGTAAACCACGGGCCCATATCACTCATGAAGTCTTTCAGGCGACCGTTGTAGTTAAAGTCATCGGGGTCCCCGGAATCCGCCGTGATGGTGATGGTGGCACTCTCGTCCATGACAAAGCCGGGATCGATGATGATGTTGAAAGCCAGACATCGGTTCGCCGCGTTGATGGTGGTAGCGTTTCCCTCAAAGGAATTAAACCAGTCCTGATTATTTTCCGTCTCCGATCCGTCCAGTACCCGGTCTCCGTTACTGTCCTCATACCAGAAGAAAGAGATGAGATCCAGACTGTCTGCCTGGACAGAGAAGGAGCTTGCCAGTCCGGGGTTCGCCCATTCCGTCCAGCTGCGTGCCGGGTCATCCTTGGCGGTGACGTACAGGTTCAGATCCAGCTCCGTGCCTCTGTTCAGGTCATAATCGTTCCTAACTGTGATGGGATACCACAATCCCTCGGAGGGAGCATCGTTGGAAACATCGATGTTCCATGCGCCGTCGAAAACATCGTTATAATCATCCTGACTTCCGTCCTTGGTCACGGAAACGCTGCCGTCAGCCAGTTCATAGCCGTAGGGAACACGGACCCAGATATGAAAACTCGATCCGCGAACTGCACCAAACTCGTCACCGTTATGCAGTTCATTGCCGCTGTCTGCGGTCGACGGGGTGTTCGCATAGGAAACCCACACCGTGGTGTTTTCCTCCTGCTCACCGGTGAGCCTGATGGTAAAGGTGATCTCCGGTGCCATTGCCGCCTCGGCCCGAAGTTCGTTTCTGGGGAGTACCACCGCCAGCAGGAACGCGGCTGCCAACAATAAGGCTGCTTTTAGTCCAATCCTCTTCATATACACTTGCCTCTCTTTCTCCCTGTTGCTCCCGGGCACTCCTTATGACTTGTTTTCGTGGAAACTCACGGGGCCTGACCGGGAACAATATTGCGTCAGTTCGGTGCTTCCATTTTACCACGGACCGGAACAATATCTGTTGGTTTCAGGGACCTTTAGTGATAAAATATTTATTAACTGGCGCAAGCCCAAAACCTACAAGGGGGTAAGACTATGGCAATTGATTCTCAGGTTTTGACCACGGTCCTGCAGCTGTGCAGAAATTTTGATCCCATCACTCCGGAGGCCGTGATCTTCGGCTATGCGAAGCTGCTGGTGATGGACGAGACCCAGATCCGGAACCTCATCACCGATGATGATATGGGAGATCTGGACGCTGCCCACAGGTGGTTTTCCGACCGGAAGATGGATCTGAAGCTGATCAAATCCGGTCTCATGCTCCTGAGTCCGTTGATCATCAAGGACGACGAGCGAAAGGCAGATCTGGACGAGTTCCGGAATTTCCTGGATAAGTCCGGAAAGGTTTCCTCTCCCGACATCCTGGACAAGGCTCTGCAGCTTTCGGACATCGACTTTCCGAAGGTTTTCGCCGACGGCAGAGAGATGACCCACATCTTCAATGTCCAGGAGGACATGAAGGAAGCGGCGAAGAAATACGCCGAGGCCCATGCCGATGAGGATGAGGAGAAGGACAAGAAGAAAAAGAAGGACGAGAAGGAGCCCAAGCCCAAGAAGGACGAGGATGAGGACGACGGCGCCATTGTAAAGGGCGGCGATCAGAAGAGCTCTGACGAGCCTTCCAAGGATTCCTTTGAGAAGGAAACCGACACGGATGTCAAGAAAGAGGCAAAGAAGGCCTCCGGTGACAAGTCCGACAACAACGACGAGATCCCTGCACTGGAGAAGCTTTCCGAACGCTATCGCGCTCTGAATTCCGCCCTCCTGGATGTGGTGAAGGGTCAGGATCATGCGGTGCTGAAGTTTGTCCAGGGCATCAACCAGGGTGAGCTGTTGAAGAATTCGGAAAGAGGCAAGCGCCCCCGTTCCTATTTCTTCTTCTTCGGCCCTCCCGGCGTGGGCAAGACCCTGCTGGCAGAGACCGCTGCGGAAGCTCTGGGCATGCCCTTCAAGATCTTCAACATGAGTGAGTATTCCTCTCACCAGTCCCATGAGGAACTCATCGGTATCTCCAAGATCTACAACACCGCAAAGGAAGGAAGCCTGGTGAAATACGTTCGGGAGAACCCCGAATGTCTGCTGGTCTTTGACGAGATCGAGAAGGCGCACATCAATGTGATCCGCCTCTTCCTGCAGATCCTGGGCTCCGGTAAGCTGAACAACGTCTACCGTGACGAGGATGTGAGCTTCTCCGATGTCACCATCATCTTTACCTCCAACGTGGGCAGAGAACTGTATGCTGACAGGAGTGTCAACCTCACCACCCTGCCCGAGAAGGTGCTGGTGGACAGCATCGCCAAGGAGAAGGATCCTTCCGGCGAGCCTGCTCTGCCTCCCGAGATCTGTTCCCGTATCGCATCCGGTAATACCGTGATGTTCAACCACCTCTCCATCCGTCACCTGGCGGAGATGGTCAACACGAACTTTGAGAAGATCGTTACCGACATGGAGAGTGAGTACGGCATCCGCATCACCTATTCCAACTTCCTGCCTTTGATGTTCCTCTACAACAGAGGCGGCGATATCGATGCCCGTGTGGCCACCGGCCAGAGCGGAAAGTTCCTGAAGAACGAGATCTTCGAGCTGCTCCGCCAGATGCAGAAGACCTCCGGCGGTGAGAAGATCACCTCCATCGATATTGATGTGGACTGGGACGGCATCGATCCCGAGCTGATGCATCTGTTCAAGAATGAGGAGGCGGCAGATATCCTGTTCTTTACCTCCGAGAAATACGATGTTTCCGAGGCTCTGTCCTCCGAGCAGTACCATGTGCACCGGGCTGCCACCATCGAGGAAGCCAGAGAACTGGTGCTGGATGACCTGGCTGTGGCTTACATCGATCCTTTCTTCGGCAAGAACGAGAACAGCGAGACCGTGTTGTCCATCTCCGATTACAATACCGACGGTGTCCGCCTCTTCCATGAGCTGGCGGAGAACCAGTCCGGTCTTCCTATTTATCTGCTGGAGACGGATCAGACCTTTTCCGATGTGGACAAGCAGACCTTCATTCAGGAAGGTGCCGCAGGTACCACTTCCTTGAACCTGAACCGTATCGAGAGTTTCCGTCGTATGTTTGAGCAGACTTTGGAAGAGCTCTACATGGAGAAGGAGAGCCAGGCCTTCACCCAGAGAGGCTGGATCGTCGACTTTAACACGAAGCAGAATATCACCGGCGGCGAGGTGAAGATCACCATCTACAACATCCGCAAGCGTATGGCGGTGGATGTGGAGAGCAGAGGCTCCATCCTCTCCGATGCAGAGCGACCCACTGTCCGTTTCACGGATGTCATCGGCGCGGAAAATGCCAAGGAAGAGCTGGCGTACTTCGTCAAATACCTGAAGAACCCCAAGAAGTTCCTCATGAGCGGCGGAAAGCCTCCCAAGGGCGTGCTTCTCTACGGCCCTCCCGGAACCGGTAAGACCATGCTGGCCAAGGCTATGGCAGGTGAGTCCGATGTGACCTTCCTCCAGACCAGTGCCGCAGAGTTCAAGAACAAATACGTGGGCGCCAGCGAGGAGAATGTCCGTAAGCTCTTCGCAAAGGCAAGAAAATATGCGCCTTCCATCATCTTCATCGATGAGATCGACGCCATCGGTAAGCAGCGTACCGGCAGTGAGTTTACCAGCGGTACCGAGAGTATCCTGAACACTCTGCTGACGGAGATGGACGGCTTTACCGGCACTGATGCCAACAAGCCCGTCTTCGTTCTGGCAGCCACCAACTTCGGTGTGGGCTCCGAATCCGACGGCATCTCCTCTCTGGACGATGCACTGATCCGTCGTTTCGACAACAAGATCTACGTGGATCTGCCGAAGGAGAGTGAGAGAAAGCTTTACATCATGCGGACTCTGGAGCAGAAGGGTGTGACGACCGTGTCGGAAAACACGGCCCAGAGCATCGCAGAGCGCACCACCGGCCAGAGCCTTGCGGTACTGCAGAATGTCATCGATCTGGCATTCCGTTCCGCTACCAGAGCAGAGCGCGCCATGACGGACGACGATCTGCTCAGTGCACTGGAAGAGTACAATTACGGTGAGAAGAAGGAGCACACCCCCGAGTACTACAGACGGGTGGCCATCCACGAGACCGGACATGCTTTCCTGTCCTACATCAGCGGAGACAAGCCTTCCTACATCACCATCGAGTCCAGAGGAAACTTTGGCGGCTACATGCAGCACGCCAACCAGGAAGAGACTCCCAGTTACACCAAGGAGGAGCTCCTGGCCCGGATCCGCACCAGTCTGGCGGGTCGCGGCGCGGAGCAGGTCTTCTTCGGCAAGGATGTTTCCCTGAACACCGGTGCTTCCAGCGATCTGGAGCAGGCCACCAACATTGCTTTTCGCATCATCGCCTCCTACGGCATGGATGAGAACAGCCTCATTGTTCTGGGCAGGAAGGAGATCCTTTCCTCTGCTCTGGCAGACGATTATGTGGCGAAGGTGAATAAGATCCTGGCTGACCAGATGGCGGAGACCATCCGCATCATCGAGGAAAACATGGACAAGATCAAGAAGATCGCCGATGTCCTGGTCAAGGAAAACCGCCTCACCGGCAAGGAGTTCGAGGCTTTGATGGAGGCGGAATAGTAAACGAAATCCCTACAAACCGTGATCGTAAGCGGCTTGTAGGGATTTTTTGCATGGTATTTCCGCTATACGGATGTAGGTGAATATAGAGGGAGAGGAAACTCGATTTGAACGTCAAAAATACCTTCTTCATGATGAATCTGGATGTTTCCGCCGTATTTCTCAACTATGGAATGGATCCCATACATTCCGTAGCCATGTTTCTTCCCGTCATTTTTTGTGGACAGCAGTTTTCCGTTTTTGATGGAGAGCATTCTCTCGTATGGATTTGATACGCGGATTAGCATACATCCCCCTGCATAGGCAAGTTCCAACTCGATATGAGGTTCCTTGCACCCGGTGCATCCCTCTATTGCGTTATCTAGCAGATTTCCAAGTAGAACGGTGATATCAAAGGAATTCAGCGAAAGGTTGGAAGGAATTGTAAGTTTGCAGTCAATCGGAATGCCGTTTGCGGCGGCTTCTTCCATTTTCTGGTTGATGATACCGTCTATTGGAAAATTGCCGGAATCTACAGTTTTTTCCGGGGGTTGGAGAGCGCTGTCCATGGAATGGATATAGGATTTCAAATCTTCGATGGCTCCGCTTTTGGCTAAAAGACTGATTTCAGTTAGATGGTTTCGCATATCATGTTTCAAGGCCCGAACGCGATCTTCTTGTTCACGGTTTAGCAAAAGCTGCTTCTCATATGCCAGGATCTGCTCATCAACAATGGCTTTTTCCAAGGTTTTTTCATAGTTTTCTTTGAGTGTCTGATGTAGATAATAAAGTACGAAATTCAGCAAGAGTACAGCAGAGCATATATACACGATTGATATGACCGACATCTTTTCGCTTTCAACAATAAGCACGAGCAATCCGACACTGACGATTGTTACAGTAGTCAGTTCCCACCATTTCTCATCAGGAACGTCGGAATTGTTTCTGCCAAAAGATCGGAAGAAGATGCTGCAAGTAAGAAAAAGAAGAACCGATACGGAGGAGGCAAACAATGTCCTTCCGGATTCTTCGATTCCGTGAACCAGTAGGAAATAGCAAAGACCATCAATCGCACAGCTGATTCCCAATAGAATACCGCAGGATAAAAGTCGCTTGTTGAACTTTTCCGGATTTGGAACAGAAACAAGAAGCATGCCTGCCACAGTAGTCAGAACATTGATCAGAGGTGAGTTGAACAGAAGGTAGATGAAGCATGTGGCAACACCGGACAAAGCAATCAAAATTCCGGATAGCAATCGGTTTCTGCTTTTTCCCAAAAGAATCTCATAGTAAAAACTGACTACAGTCAATCGGGATATCTCCAAAAGCAATTCTCCAATCATCAATTCCTGATCAATCATAAACAGCCCTCTTTTGTGAACAATATAGCTTTACAGTCTTCCGATATAACGATGAAACGCAGACATGGAAGCGTCTCGAAATCCTCTGGAAATGGACAGCTCTGTACCACTGTTCATCAGCACGGAATGGCTTTTGATGGCGGTAATGAGCCGCATGTTGACCAGATAAGATTTTGCAATCTGTGTGAAACTATCCGGAAATTTGATTCCTTCATCCCGGAGCTTTCCGACAAATTCTACGGTTGAACCGTCTCTCTTGTGAAGGAGCAAATGTTTGTTTCTGCTTTCGATGTATTCAATCTCGTGAAAAGGAACACTGTTGATTGACCTGTGAACACTGAAACAATAGCATCTGCTGTTTGATTCTGTTTCCCCAATCAATGCTCCGATCATTTTTACACAATAGGAATAGTCCAGTGGTTTTACCAGAAAGTCAAACGGATGCAGTTTAAATAATTCCAAGGCGTAGGTGGTTTTGGCTGACACAAAGATGATTTGCATCGTGGAGTTGTTCAGAGTGTTTCTGATGTATGATCCGACGTCTGTGCCGAGCCTTTCAGGGAGCTCAATATCGAGAAACAGAATTTGTAGATCGGGAATTTTGGGTATATCCGAGCAGGCACAGGCTCCGTCATTCCATATGTATGTCTCGGTATGATATCCATAGGTGCTGAAAATATTGGTGATACACTGCTTTAATTCTTTGCAGAATTCGGTATCATCATCACAAATTCCGACATGATATGTGGGCATTTCTTGTCCTCCGATTACATGCGTAAAAAGGAATCGTTCATGGCAGAAATCCGGTTTTTTATGTGCCCGGTCAAAACCAGAACAGAAGTAACCAACACGGATAATAACACCGGCTGAGCCCATTCTGCAGATCTGGAACAAAAAAGAAGAATAAAAAGTAAGCTTTCCGCTGTGAGCCACAGTCTGGCCTTGTTTCGAATGATGCATCTTTCGTGAGCGTCAAGTGGATTGGATGGATTATCAATCGGAGCGAGGCTGAGGATAACAAAGGCGGTTACAGAAAACATACAGATTTGGATTCCTTTTGAAATCATAACATATTTTATGAACAAAAAAACTCCTCCAAAAAGGATCAGCGATAAAAATGTACATACTCTCAAAGAACCGACATGGATTCCACCAGAGTATTGTCTTAATGGAAAAACAAGACATAAAAAGAGAGTTCCCTTTATGGTGACATCAAGACAAATGGCCATGAAGAGCGCTATGCTTGTTCCAAGTATAAAGTGGATCAGCATTTGTTTTCCGAACTGAATGATATCGTTCTCATCTTCGTTTGTCATATCGAGGTTCCTTTCGTTCTGCTATAGTGACAATACGTGTTGACAAACAAGAAGGGGAGGATTGAAATCCTCCCCGGTAGCTTACTTCTTTCTTAAGGATTTGACTGCGTCAGGCAGAACCGGCTGATACAGCATCAAAGGACAGGCTACATTCGCATAATGTTCTGCTACCTTCCGCATGATCTTTTTGGAATAATTGGCAGCTTTGTCATGATTGTTTTTATTCGTTTTCATTGTTTCCTCCTTTTAGAAGCTCTTATATGCAATGCATTACTCAAAAGAATTTTCGTTCAGGATGATCTGAACTCTGGAATTGATGATCTCGATCACTTCATCCAGCGTTTTTTCTCCGGCAAAATAGGGCTGGGATTCCTCAGTAACGATTTTGACGAAGTCTGATTGGGGCGAGCGGAGAAGATGGGCCGTTTCAATGGCATGTGAGAGTTTACCAACCTGTTCTTCGGAGACGGGTAAATACTTGACTCCGTCAAGAATATAGGTCTCCCCATTCATGTCCTTGCGAAACTCTTCATCCAGAGCATCTGCTGTAGTCGGAAGTCCGTACCTGGTATCCAAATCAGCGTGTGCCATCCAGTATGAAATAAATTCCTTGGCTCCATCTGCAATTTTTGACTTGCTGGATACACCAAGCATTGTGTAGCTGACCAAACCGCCGGAAGATTCCTTTTCAGAGCATGGATATCCAATGAGATTCAGCGGGCATCCCATTCTGGATTCCAAATCGGCAATCTCTTTTGCGCTGTGGAAATCCAACACAAATAGTACGGGCTCACCGTCTATCGCGCGCTCTGTTCGATCTTGAGACACATTGGAAACATCCAAGGCAGATATGCGTGTCATTAAAGAACGAAATGGCTCTTCTGAAAACAGCGGATGATGGTTTTCCCAATCAATGTGTTGATCGATGTCCCCCCAAAGTGCATTTGCCAGAATGGTGGCCTTTATTTCCGTGAGGTCTCTTCCGTTCCCGGAACAAGCGTTGGGATACTCCTCCATAAACGCAAGATAGTCTTCGATGGACCAGGAAGATACATCGCCAAGGTAAGCAGCGGAACAGGCTAATGTGGAAAAAGCCATATGTGTCGGGAGAGCATAGATACACCCGTTTCTGGATAGATCGTTTTGAATACGGTCGATCATACCGGGATGGCTGTCATTAGCGAAGAATTCGGTCAGATCAAGCAAATATCCTTTCTCCGAATAGGCATCATATTGGAAAATCCCATTAACCTGAACGAGATCGGTATCTCCGGCCTGCAAAATGGCATTATATTTGTCAAAATCCGGAATGTGTTCTCCAAGAGTCACCTGGTAGGAATTGCACTCTCGGTTAAATGAATCAACACAATTCACATGGTATACCGGGTTTACGGACTGAAATGAAACCTCTGCCTTTTGGGGTGCTTCCTGCGAGGAAACAGAAGTACCTTCGGTTTGCTCGCATGGAGATTGAGTGGTAGAGTCTGCGATTCCCTCCTTGGTGGCTCCGCATCCACATAAAAATATGATCGCCAAAAGACAAATGCTCTTTTTCATTATGTTCTCCGATCAGTTATTTATGAGTGATTTACTGAGTGATGATATTCATCCTGGTTTTGTGAGTATGTTGCGCCGCAGGAACATCTGTAAACACAATAGTAATGATAACCGGTAATGGTACAACCTGCATCGTAAACACACTGCTCTGTAGTAATACTCATCAGGGTTTTGTTGTACAGGCTGTAGTAATGGTCGTGTGCGTAGGACGGGAACACGACGCAAAGAGACAGTACGAGGGAAAGAAGTGCAGAACACAGTGCTTTTTTCATGATGATACCTCCTTGCAAAAAGCGTGAATTAACAGTTACGGGCAGACTATAGCATAAAAAAGTCGGTAATATAGGCGCCTGGCGAAAATGGCATGTTAATCGACGAAATATGCAAAAAAATCCGAAGGCACTTGCCTTCGGATCTCAGGAGGTAGACCTGGCTTTCTTTTCTTCCTTCAGTCTGCCACGTAGCTCCGTGAAAAATTTCTTTAGCAGTGCGCTGCATTCCTCCGCCAGGATGCCCTTGGTCACAGCCACCTGATGGTTGAATTCCGGATTGTTCAGGATGTCCAGGATGGAACCGCTGCAGCCCGACTTGGGACTTTCACTGGCCATCACCACCTCCGGGATCCGGGCCTGAACGATGGCACCTGCGCACATCTGACAGGGCTCCAGGGTCACATAGAGGGTGCATTCCTCCAGTCGCCAGTCTCCCAGGACTTTACTGGCCTTGCGGATGGCGGTGATCTCCGCGTGGGACAGAGTACAATGATCCGTGTTCCTGCGGTTGTAGCCCCGGCCGATGATCTTCCCTTCATGAACGATGACGCAGCCGATGGGCACCTCTCCCAAGGCGTACGCTTTCAGGGCCTGTTTGTAGGCCTCTTTCATATATTTTTCGTGGATAGATTTGATCTCCATAAAGTCTTTCTCCCTGCAGTCAGCGGGTTTTTCCCTGCGTTCCTGAGCCTCTTTTCAGTATAGGCAGGAGGGCTTTCTTTCGTCAAGGATGCCGATTTTTCGCAGAAAAATTGATAAATCCCGAAAAATCGGTTATATTAAGATGTTAGAATCTGCGCCGGGACAGGGGATTTTCCCCGAAACCCCGCTGCAAACGGGAGCCTGAAGCACATTAGGGAGGACCTGATATGAGTGAAAAACAGACCTGCACGCCGGAAGCGCTGGTAAATACGCTGCTGGAGGATTTTAAAACAGACCGGATCATCAACCGTGTGGATCTCTTCGATCAACCGGATCGGGAGGAGGTCTCTGCGGTTCTGGAGAAGCTGATCAAGATCGTCTTCCCGGGATTTTTCCGTGAGAAATCTTACCGCTTTTACAATTTCAACAGCCGCCTCACCGTCATGATCGAGGATGTGCTCTACCTGCTGAACAAGCAGATCACCATCGCCTTAAAGCAGTCTCCGGAATATGCGGAGATGTCTCTGGAAGAGCGGGAGGAGATCGCCTGCGATATCTCCGGGCAGTTCATCCTGCGCCTGAGTAAGGTCCGCGAGCTGGTGGAGACGGATGTGCAGGCCTTCTATGATGGGGACCCCGCTGCGTACAATCACAATGAGGTCATCCTTTGCTACCCCGGGCTGCGCGCTATCGTCACCGCCCGCCTGGCTCATGAACTCTATCTCCTGGGCGTGCCCCTGATCCCCCGCATGATGACGGAGGAAGCTCATTCCCGCACCGGTATCGACATTCATCCCGGCGCCACCCTGGGCCGGTATTTCTTCATCGACCACGGCACCGGCATCGTCATCGGTGAGACCACCATCATCGGCGATTATGTGAAGATCTATCAGGGCGTTACCATCGGTGCGCTTTCCACCAGAGGCGGACAGAGTCTCCGGGGCGTGAAACGCCATCCCACCATCGAGGACCGGGTCACCATCTATGCCGGTGCGTCCATCCTGGGCGGCGAGACTGTGGTGGGCCACGATGCGGTCATCGGCTCCAATGTATTTATCACCTCTTCCGTGGACGCAGGCGCCCGCATCAGCAGTAAGAGCCAGGAGTTGCAGATCAAAAACGGCCGCGACCATGATGCCATCGACGGCGTCACCACCGGCGACAGTGTCACTGCCAGCGACAGAGAGACAGATACCAATTGGTTTTACATCATTTGATTGATACAAGGGTTCACGGCAGATTCCCCGGGCAAGCTCGCTTGCTGAGGGGAATCTGTCAGGAACCCGAACAAACACGAGCAAGCAGGCGGTATCCCTGCTCTTTGGGATGCCGCCGGATTGTGAGTGGTTGTAGGATTGCGAGAGCTGCAGAGCAGCGAAGCAATCCGTAGTATCAATCCTAAACGGAGGTAAGAAAACATGAAATGGGTCAGATACCGGATCAAAACCGTAACGGGAGCGGAGGACATCATCATCAGCACCCTTTATGATATCGGCCTGGAGGGGGCGCAGATCGAGGACAAGATCCCTCTCACCGCCCTGGAGAAGGAGCAGATGTTTGTGGACATCCTGCCCGACACCGGGGAGGACGACGGCGTGGCTTACCTCAGCTTTTTCGTGGAGCTTCGGGAGAATGGACAGGTCCTGCTGGAGGGAGAGGAGATCTCCCGTGAGGATCTTCTTTCTCGCATCGATGCAGAGCTCTCTGAACTCCGGGATTTTAACCTGGACATCGGAGAGGGCACCGTCACGGTGGACGAGACCGAGGACATCGACTGGATCAACAACTGGAAGCAGTACTTCCATCAGTTCCGGATAGATGACATTCTTGTCATTCCCTCCTGGGAGGAGCCGGAAGCCGCAAATGCGGATCCCGCGCCGTCCATGACCCTGCACATCGATCCCGGCACCGCTTTCGGTACCGGCATGCACGAGACCACCCAACTCTGCATCCGTTCCATTCGTAAACACATGACGGAGGACGCGCAGATTCTGGATCTGGGCACCGGCAGCGGCATCCTTTCCATCCTGGCCCTGAAGTTCGGCGCGGGTCATGCGGTGGGTACCGATCTGGATCCCTGTGCCGTGGAAGCTGTGGCACAGAACTGCCGGGACAACGGCATCGATCCCAAGGATTTCGAACTCATCATCGGCAACCTCATCGATGACCCTGCAGTGCAGGAACAGGTGGGATATGAAAAATATGACATTGTCGTCGCAAATATTCTGGCAGAGGTTCTGGTGATGCTGACCCCTGCTGCGGTAAAGTGCTTAAAGCCCGGCGGCATCTACATCACCTCCGGCATCCTGGACATCCGGGAGCAGATGGTGTTGGAGGCCGTGGAAGCGGCAGGACTGGAAGTGCTGGAGGTCACCGCCCAGGGCGAGTGGCGCAGCATCACGGCGAGACGACGGGAATAAGGGCGTCCCCTGCGACCGAAGGAAAGTGAAAGAACATGTACCGATTTTTTACAGATGACAGTCAGATCCATGTGGAGGAAAAACGCGTCATCATCACCGGCAAGGATGTAAACCACATCCGCTCCGTTCTCAGGATGCAGCCGGGAGATGAGATCAGCGTCATGAACGGGATCGACGGAAGGGATTATCGCTGCGGCATCCTGGAGATGACGGAGAACGAGGTCCTCTGTGAACTGCGCTTTATCCGGGAAGCGGACAACGAGCTTCCCATTGAAGTGGTGCTTTACCAGGGACTCCCCAAGTCCGACAAGATGGAACTGATCCTGCAAAAATGCGTAGAGCTGGGAGTGGCCCGCGTGGTCCCCGTCTCCATGAAGCGCTGCGTCATGAAGCTGGATCCCAAAAAGGAAAGTTCCCGCATCGCCCGCTGGCAGAGTATCGCGGAAGCGGCGGCCAAGCAGAGCAAGCGAGGCATCATCCCTGAGGTGGGAAATGTGCTGACCTTCGGCGCTGCCGTGGAGGAAGCAAAATCCTATGACCGGATCCTTCTCCCCTATGAAATGGCGGAGGGAATGGAGCGCACCAGACAGATCCTGGAAAGCATCCGTCCGGGAGAGCGCGTGGCCGTCTTCATCGGCCCCGAAGGGGGCTTTGATCCCGAGGAGGTGGAGCGCGCTGTAGCTGTCGGCGCAGAATCCATCACATTGGGGAAGCGCATTTTGCGCACCGAGACTGCAGGAATGGTAGTCCTGTCCTGGCTGGGCTATCTGACGGAAGGGAAAGTATAAAAAAGGAATGACGGAAATCTATTTGGACAATTCCGCCACCACCATGGTGGCTCCTCAGGTGGCGGATCGCATGCACGAGGTCATGACCTCCTATTACGGGAATCCCTCCAGCATGCACAGCAAGGGTGTGGAGGCGGAGCGCCTCATCCGCGAGGCTTCCCGGACCCTGGCGGGGATCCTGAAATGTAATGAAAAACAGATCATCTACACCGCCGGCGGCACCGGCGCCGACAACCTGGCCATCCTGGGAGCGGCCAGAGCAAAGGCCCGTAGCGGCAAGCATCTCATCACCACGAAGATCGAGCATCCTGCGGTGCTTCAGTCCATGAAATGCCTGGAGGATGAGGGATTTACCGTGACCTGCCTGGATGTGGATGCCTGCGGCCACATCAGTTTGGATGCCCTCTCCGAGGCCATCACTCCGGAAACGACACTCGTGTCGATCATGCATACCAACAATGAGATCGGCGCATTGCAGGATCTGTCCGCCATCGGCGAACTCATCAAATCCCGGAATCCCCAGACCCTCTTTCATGTGGATGCGGTCCAGGGTTTTGGCAAGACGGTGATCCTTCCCAAGCGTCTGCACATCGATCTTCTTTCCGCCAGCGGACACAAGATCCACGGCCCCAAGGGTGTGGGCTTCCTCTATGTGGGAGAGGGGGTCAGACTCCTGCCCATTTCCTACGGCGGCGGGCAGCAGGGCGGAATCCAGAACGGTACGGAAAATGTCCCCGGCATCGTGGGCATGGCCATGGCAGCAGGCCTTCTCTATGAACATCTGGAGGAGGATACCGAACGTCTCTATGATCTGAAGGTGCGTCTGATCCGCGGCGTCGCGGACCTGACGGGGGTTCATGTAAACGGCCTGATCCCCGTGGGAGAACGGAGCCTGCCTGAGGACCGGTGTGTGACTGTCCGGGACGAGAAACTCACCGTGCTGGGAACGGCGCCTCATGTGATCTCCGTATCCTTTGCGGGGGTCCGCAGCGAAGTGCTGCTCCACACCCTGGAGGAGGACGGTATCTACGTCTCTGCCGGCAGTGCCTGCTCCACCCACAAAAAGGCCACATCCGCAACCCTTACCGCCATCGGTTTAAACGAGAGTCTTGCGGAATCCACCCTGCGCTTTTCCACCTCCGTGTACACCACGCCGGAGGAGATCGACGCAACAATAAATGCCATCCGGACCAAACTTCCGGTGCTTCAGAGGTATACGAGAAATTGAAAAAATCATTGTTTCACACTTTTATCATCAAATACGCGGAGATCGGCATCAAGGGCCGGAACCGCTTCCTCTTTGAGGACGCCCTGGTAGACAGGGTGAAAAATGCCCTGCGGGATATGGCGGGGACCTTTTATCTGCGCAAGACCCCGGGCCGGATCTTCCTGGAGATGAAGGAGGATTTCGACTTTGACGAGGTGGTGGAGCGCCTGGGCAAGGTCTTTGGTACCGTGGGTATCGCACCGACCTTAAGCCTCGAGGATGAAGGCTTTGAGAAACTGGCGGAACAGGTTGTTTCTTACTGGGGCGATATGTACGGGGATCGGATGAACGGGGAGAAGCCCCTGACCTTTAAGGTAAATGCCCGGAGAAACCGGAAGAACTATCCGAAGAATTCCATGGAGATCAATGCGGACCTGGGAGAAGTGCTCCTGCAGGCTTATCCGCAGCTGAAGGTGGATGTCCACAAGCCCGATATCCTGCTGGAGGTAGAGATTCGTGACCGCATTTATGTGTATTCCGAGATCCTGCCCGGTCCCGGCGGTATGCCCGTGGGTACCGGCGGCAAGGCAATGCTCCTGCTTTCCGGCGGCATCGATTCTCCCGTGGCAGGCTGGATGATCGCAAAGCGCGGCGTTACCCTGGATGCGGTGTATTTCAATGCACCGCCCTACACCAGCGAGCGTGCGCTGCAGAAAGTGGTGGATCTGGCCAAGATCGTGTCCGAGTATGCGGGCCCCATCAATCTCCACGTCATCAATTTTACCGACATTCAGCTGAAGATCTATGAGCTTTGCCCTCATGAGGAACTGACCATCATCATGCGCCGTTACATGATGCGCATCGCAGAGAAGCTGGCCATCGATTCCGGCGCTCTGGGTCTGGTCACCGGCGAGAGCATCGGTCAGGTGGCATCCCAGACCATGGCCAGCCTGGTGGCTACCAACGAGGTCTGCACCCTGCCTGTCTACCGCCCCGTCATCGCTTTTGACAAGCAGGACATCGTGGAGATCTCCGAGCGCATCGGCACTTACGAAACCAGCATCCTGCCCTACGAGGACTGCTGCACCATCTTCGTGGCAAAGCACCCCGTCACCAAGCCCAATGTCAACGTGATCCGTCGTCACGAGCACAATCTGGACGAGGTCATCGGACCTCTGCTGGAGGCTGCCTTTGAAACGGACCGTGTGATCCGCGTGGGGGAGGACGAGGAGTAAAGAAAAAGCGCATCCTCCGCCTACGGAGAACACGCTTGTTCTGTACGAACCGTGGTCCTTGGAAAACAACATACAAAAAGAGCCCGGATCACTCCGGGCTCTCTGTAGCAAACCGATTTATACGATATACTGCTCCAGGACCTTCATAACGTCCTCAGCGCCACCCTCGGTGTGAATGTTCAGGTCGATGGGCTTGGACAGATCCAGGGAGAAGATACCCATGATGGACTTGGCATCGATGACATAGCGTCCGGATACCAGATCGAAGTCATAATCAAACTTGGTTACGTCGTTGACAAAGGATTTTACCTTGTCGATGGAATTCAGGGAAATTTTTACAGTCTTCATAGTCGGTTACCTCCTGTGAGTTTCCTAATTATCTGTTCTTCACTATTCGTTTGCTACGCCCCCATCATATAGGTGTTTTTTTTAAAAGTCAAGAAATATTATGAAAACCATCGCATTTCACAACCTCGGCTGCAAAGTAAATTCCTATGAACTGGACTGTATGATACAAAGTGCCCAATCCAGAGGGTACAATATCGTGGATTTTACGCAGATTGCCGACATTTATGTCATCAATACCTGCACAGTGACCAACATCGCCGACCGCAAGAGCCGTCAGATGCTGCATCGGGCAAAACAGCGTAACCCGGAAGCTCTGGTGGTGGCCGTGGGCTGCTATGTCCAGACAGATCCTGCGGGCGTGCAGGCTGACCCCAGTGTGGATCTGGCCATCGGCAACAATCACAAGGGCGAATACCTGGACCTTATTGAGGAAGTGCTCCGTGATCAAGAACAGTTGCCGGAGGATGTTTCCTCCCGTGAGAACGGGGCAGGAAGAGGCGCCGCAAACCTTGCGCAGCCCGCAGGCGCAAACGCCGCGGCCGGTGCCTCTACCCGTATGGTCCGCCAGGACGGCAAGGAACTATGCTCCTACGAGGAAATGCATCTGCAGCGGCCCTCCGAGCACACCAGAGCCTACATCAAGATCCAGGACGGCTGCAACCAGTTCTGCACTTACTGTGCCATTCCCTACGCCAGAGGCAGAGTCCGCAGCAGGGGAAGAGATGACATTCTCGCCGAGATCCGGGATGTGGTGGCACACGGCTGCAAAGAGATCGTCCTTACCGGCATCCACATCAGCTCCTACGGCATTGATTTTGACCGGGATGCATGGCTGGCGGGGGAAGCGGTCCCTACCAGAAAAGGTCCTTCCGGTGCCGCAGATTACGGCGGCAGCAGCCTGCTGACGGACCTTCTGGAGTATATCTGCGATGTGGAAGGCCTGGAGCGGGTGCGCATCAGCTCCCTGGAGCCCCGTCTCATCACCGGGGAAACTGCCCGCCGCATGGCGGCTTTGCCAAAGCTCTGCCCCCATTTCCACCTTTCTCTGCAGAGCGGCTGCGACGCAACCCTGTATCGCATGAACCGAAAGTACAACACCGCGGATTTTGCCCGCAGCGTGGAGATCCTTCGTTCCGTCTTCGATCGTCCTGCCATTACAACTGACGTGATCGTCGGTTTTCCGGGGGAGACGGAAGAAGAGTTTGCACAGACCCTGGAATTCCTGCGGCAGATCTGCTTTTACGAGATGCATGTGTTCAAATACTCCAGACGGAAAGGCACCGTGGCGGATCGCCTGCCGAACCAGTGCACCGCAGAGGTGAAAAACGAACGCAGTGATATCCTCCTGCAGCTGACGGAGGAGCAGTCCGAAACTTTCCGGGAAAAATACCTGGGACAGTCCGCGCAGGTCCTCTGGGAGGAGGATGTGACCATCGGCGGAAAGGCCATGACCGTAGGCCATACCCCGGATTATGTGCGGATCGCCGTGCCTGCGGCGGAGGGCCTTGTGGGAACCCTTTCCCGGGTTACCGTCACCGGATTTCTGGAATCCGATCTTATGGTAGGAACCCTTGAATAATCGTAAATTGTGGCGTATGATGTAGAGTAGTGTGCCTAACTATGCAGATGGCACGAGTGAATGCAGTAATGCGAGGAAAAATAATGCAAAAGCTGGAGAATACCCAATATTTCGAAGTGGTTGATTCCCAGGTGGAGGCAGGTGCCGTTCTGGAGTCCGTGTACCAGTCTCTCCAGGAGAAGGGATACAACCCGGTGAACCAGATCGTGGGATACATCATGAGCGGAGATCCCACCTACATCACCAGTCATAAGGGTGCCAGAAGTCTCATCATGAAGGTGGAGAGAGACGAGCTGGTGGAGGAGCTTCTGGAGGCATACATCGCCGGCAGAGGCTGGAACTGATGCGTATACTCGGGCTGGATTACGGCTCCCGCACCGTCGGGGTAGCCGTCAGCGATCCTTTGATGATCACCGCACAGGGCGTGGAGATCATCCGAAGGGACCGGGAGAGTGCGCTGCGTCGCACCCTCGCCCGTATTGAGGAGCTGATTCAGGAGTATGAAGTGGACCGGATCGTACTGGGCCTGCCCCTCAATATGGACGACTCCGAGGGCCCCAGGGCAGAGGCTACCCGGGAGTTTAAGGAAAAGCTGGAGCGCAGAACGGGACTGCCCGTGATCCTGGTGGACGAGCGACTGACCACGGTGGAGGCCGACGAAGTGATGATCGAGGCCGGTCTGGATCGCACCCAGCGCAAAAAGCATGTGGACCGCATCGCGGCCCAGCTCATTTTGCAGGATTACATGAATTCACAAACAAACCGACAGGAATGATATTCCCTAAGGAAGCGTACACTGATAGGGGGAATCAATAATGGATAACAGTAAATTAGAGAAGATCACATTTCAGCCGGACGGTGACAATCCCGTCGATTTTTTCGTGTTGGAACAGGCCAGGATCGGGGGCGTGGACTACATCCTGGTGACCGACTTTGAGGAAGGCGACGGTGAGGCGCTGATCCTGCGTGACCTGAGCAAGGAGGGCGACGAGGAGAGCCGTTACGAGATCGTATCGGACGATGACGAGCTGGCCGCTCTCGCAGGTGTATTTGAAGACCTTCTGGAGGACGTGGAGCTGGTGAGAGATCCCGCGGACGAATAGTCCGGTCTTTTGCCGACCCTTCCCGGAAGGAAGTGATCTTCCGAAGGCAGGGTGACCTGCCGGAAATACGGAGGATATTTTGAGTAAGAAAAAATTGGAAACTGTGCCGGGCTCTAAGCTGAAGATCATCCCTTTGGGTGGTCTGGAGCAGATCGGCATGAACATCACTGCCTTCGAGTACGAAGACAGTATCATTGTGGTGGATTGCGGTCTGGCCTTCCCTGCCGACGATATGCTCGGCATTGATCTGGTCATTCCCGATGTCACCTATCTGAAGGAAAACATCGACCGGGTGAAGGGCTTTGTCATCACCCACGGTCACGAGGACCACATCGGCTCCATCCCTTACGTTCTGAAGGATGTGAACGTGCCCATCTATGCGACGCGTCTGACCATGGGCCTCATTGAGAACAAACTGACCGAGCATGCCATGATGGATGTGGTCCGCCGCAAGGTGGTGAAGTTCGGTCAGACCATTACCCTGGGGAGCTTTCGGGTAGAGTTTATCCGCACCAACCACAGCATTGTGGACGCGGCAGCTCTGGCAATCTATTCTCCCGCAGGTATCGTGGTGCACACCGGAGACTTTAAGGTGGACTATACTCCCGTCTTCGGCGATGCCATCGATCTGCAGCGCTTTGCGGAGCTGGGCAAAAAGGGCGTGCTGGCTCTGCTGTGCGACTCCACCAATGCTGAGCGCCCCGGTTTTACCCCTTCCGAGAAAACGGTGGGCAGAACCTTTGATACCCTCTTCGAGGAGCACAAGGACACCAGGATCCTGGTGGCAACCTTCGCTTCCAATGTGGACCGGGTGCAGCAGATCATCAACAGCGCATACAAATTCGGTCGCAAGGTAGCTGTGGAAGGCCGCAGCATGGTGAACATCATCGATGTTGCGCAGCGCCTGGGCTGCATCAAGATCCCGGAGAACACCCTGGTGGATGCCGAGATCCTGAAGACCGTTCCCAGAGAAAAACAGGTCATCATCACCACCGGAAGCCAGGGCGAGAGCATGGCTGCCCTGAGCCGTATGGCGGAAGGGACTCACCGCAAGATCAGCGTGGGCGTGGGTGATACCGTGATCTTCTCTTCTCATCCCATCCCGGGCAATGAGAAGTCCGTCACCAAGATCATCAACAGACTCCTGCAAAAAGGGGCCGACGTGGTGTTCCAGGACGTACACGTTTCCGGACACGCATGTCAGGAAGAGATCAAGCTGATCTATGCCCTGGTGCAGCCTAAATATTCCATACCTGTCCACGGAGAGTACAAGCATCTCAAGGCCCAGGCAAAGCTGGCCATGGAGCTTGGAATCCCAAAGGAGCGGGTGCTCATTCTGAAGTCCGGTGATGTGCTGGAGCTGAATGAGGAGGAGGCTGCCGTTACGGGACAGGTTCCCGTGGGCGACATTCTGGTGGACGGCCTCGGCGTAGGCGACGTGGGCAATGTGGTGCTTCGCGATCGTCAGCATCTGGCGGAGGACGGTGTCATGATCATCGTCATGACCCTGCAGCAGTACAACGGTGCTTTGCTGGCAGGTCCCGACCTGGTGTCCAGAGGTTTCGTCTATGTGAAGGAGTCCGATGCACTGATGGAAGAGGCCCGTCTGGTGGCCGAGGATACGCTGGTGGACTGCCTGGAGCGCGGCGCCGACTGGAACCGCATCAAGTCCGCACTGAAGGACGCCCTCAGCGAGTTTATCTGGAAGAAGACCAAGAGACGTCCCATGATCCTGCCCATCATTCAGGAGGTGTAAGCACCCGATGGATGCCAAGGTTGAAGCAAAAAATGAAGAGCTGATCGCAGCCATCAAGGACTCGGAATGCTACCGGGAGTATCGCAGGCAACTGGAGCGGGTGAAACAGGAACCGGCCCTGAAAGCCCAGATCGATGAATTCCGCCGGAAGAACTTCGAGCTGAACATGGCGGATGAGACGGATCTTCTCCGGATGACCCGCTTTCAGGAGGAGTACCGGGATTTCCGTCAGAATCCTCTGGTGGACGATTTTCTGGCTGCGGAGCTGGATTTTTGCCGTATGATACAGCGTCTGGAGATGCATCTTGTAGATGCGCTGGACTTCCAATAGGAGCGTAAAACATGGGTAATAAATACCTGTCTGTCCTGGGTGGTATCCTGGATCTGATCTTCCGGGTCACCCTCTGGGCCGTCATCATATATGGGATCTATACCTACGCGGGCCGCTGCTATGAGTACGGTTACCGCATTTATACGGAGCCACCCATCTCTCTGACCTATGGCCGGGATGTGAAGGTGACCATCCCCGTGGATACGTCACCGAAGGAGCTGGGCCAGATCTTTGAGGACAACGGCCTCACCAGGGACGCGCTCCTTTTTACCCTGCAGTACTACTGTTCCGAGTACAAGGCCGATGTGACTTTCGGATCCTACACCTTTAACACTGCCATGACCGCGGAGGAAATGTTCGCACTGATGGCAGGGGAAGGACCGGAGGTTTCGGAGGAGGCACAGGCCCTCTCCGAGGATGTGACGAATGGAGGACTCGCCCCGAATGAGTGAGGATGTGAGACTCGAGACTTTTCTGGAACTGATGAATCCCGAAGCGCCCGCAGACCTTCTGGCGCTGGAGGAAAAAGCGCTCGGGGACGGGGTACCCATCATACGCAGACCTGTGCAGAGCTTTCTGCGTTTCTTTTTGAATGTGAAAAAGCCGGGGCGGATTCTGGAAGTGGGGACCGCCGTCGGCTTTTCTGCGTTGTGGATGGACCGTTTTTCCCCGGAAGGATGTGTCATTACCACCATGGAAAAATCCCCGGAGCGTGCGGCGGAGGCGAGACAGCATTTTGCCGAGTTCGGATCGGAGGAGCGCATCACCCTGCTGGAGGGAGATGCGGCAGAACTTTTAAAGGGGCTTAACGGCACCTATGATCTGATCTTTATGGATGCGGCCAAGGGCCAGTACATCCATTTCCTGCCGGAGGTAAAGCGACTCCTTGCAGTGGGTGGCGTCCTCATCTCCGACAATATGCTGCGGGACGGAGAACTCATCGAATCCCGCTTTGCGGTCACCAGGCGCAACCGTACCATTCACGGCAGGATGCGGGAATATCTCTTCGCCCTGAAGGAAGATCCGTCCCTGGAGACGGTGCTGATGGATGTGGGCGACGGCCTGGCCCTCAGTGTGAAAAAGGAAGACTGAATGATCCCCAATACGAAAAATCACAATTCCATACCCGAACTGCTGATTCCGGCAGCAAACCTGGAAGTGCTGAAGATCGCGGTAAACTACGGCGCGGATGCGGTGTACATCGGCGGAGAAGCTTTCAGCCTCCGGGCAAAGGCGGACAATTTCCCGCCGGCCGCCATGGCGGAGGGCATCGCCTATGCTCATGAGAGAGGCGTGCGCGTCTATATCACCGCCAACATTCTGGCCCACAACGGAGATCTGGGAGAAGCGCGGAAATATTTTGCACAGCTCCGGGACCTGAAGCCTGATGCGCCCGATGCCCTCATCATCTCCGATCCCGGTATGCTCCGGGTCTGCAGACAGGAATGGCCCGAGGCGGAGATCCATATTTCCACCCAGGCCAACAATACCAATTATGAAACCTACCGTTTCTGGTGGGATCTGGGAGCAAAGCGCGTGGTCAGCGCCAGAGAACTGAGTCTGACAGAACTGTCGGAAATCAGAAAGCAGATCCCTGATGAAATGGAGATCGAAACCTTTGTTCACGGTGCCATGTGCATTTCCTACTCCGGCAGATGCCTCCTGTCCAATGCTCTCACCGGGCGGGATGCCAACCGTGGTGCCTGCACCCATCCCTGCAGATGGAAATATGCCATCATGGAGGAGACCAGGCCCGGGGAATACTTCCCCATCGAGGAGACGGAGCGGGGCACCTTCATCATGAACTCCAAAGATCTGTGCATGATCGAGCATATCCCCGAGCTGGTGAAGGCGGGCATCGACAGTTTCAAGATCGAAGGCCGCATGAAAACGGCCCTCTACGTGGCTACCGTGGCCAGGACCTATCGCATGGCACTGGATGATTACGCCCGGTCCGAGGAGCTGTACCGCAGCCGCCTGGAGGTGTATCGCCGGGAGATCGCCATGTGCACCTACCGCAGCTTTACCACCGGATTTTTCTTCGGAAAGCCCGGTCCCGAGGATCAGATCTACGACAACAGCACCTACGTGACGGATGCGGTGTTCCTGGCATCCATCGACGGGGTGGAGGGAGATTTCGCCCTCTTTGAGCAGAAAAATAAATTCTCCGTGGGAGAATCCATCGAGATCATGAAGCCCGACGGCCGCAACATCACCGTCACCGTGGAGGAAATGATCGGGGAGGACGGAAGCTCCGTGGAGTCCTGTCCCCACGCAAGGGAACGGATCAAAGTGCGCCTGAGCGAAGTCCCGTCTGTGGGAGATCTGCTGCGCCGCCCGGGAACCAGGTAGCATGAAATCCGGGACCGGCCGCGGGCGGAAACGCTGACTTGCAATTTTTCGGTTCTGAGTGTAAGGTAGTACTAATTTTTGACAGGCAGAAAGGATGCGTGCGAAATGAGCGAAGTACTGAATGTGGAAGAGATCTTTGCCAGCAAGGTATTTACTCTCGGCAAAATGAGAGAGCGCCTGCCCAAGACCACCTTTAAAGAGGTGCAGCGGGTGATGGAAAAGGGCGGAGAGCTTTCCAAGGAATCCGCCGACGTTGTGGCAAAGGCCATGAAGGACTGGGCCGTCGAGAACGGTGCCACCCATTACACCCACTGGTTCCAGCCCCTCACCGGTATCACTGCGGAGAAGCATGACGCCTTCGTGACCCATCCCGATACCGAGGGCCATATGATCATGGAATTTTCCGGCAAGGAGCTCATCAAGGGCGAGCCGGATGCTTCCTCCTTCCCCTCCGGCGGACTCCGTGCCACCTTCGAGGCCAGAGGCTATACCGTCTGGGACATCACTTCCCCCGCATTTTTGAAGGAAGACGCCACCGGCGTGATCCTTTGCATTCCCACCGCATTCTGTTCCTATACCGGAGAAGCGCTGGACAAAAAGACTCCCCTTCTCCGCTCCATGGAAGCCATCAGCCAGCAGGCCCTGCGCATTGTGAGGCTTTTCGGTAATACCGAGGCCACCCGCGTCACCGCCAGCGTCGGCGCGGAGCAGGAGTATTTTCTGGTGGATCGTGAAAAATACCTCCGCAGAGAGGATCTGATCTTCGCCGGCAGATCTCTCTTCGGCGCTCCCGCACCCAAGGGTCAGGAGCTGGAGGATCACTACTTCGGTACCATCCGTGAGCGCATCGGCGCTTACATGAAGGATCTGAACATCGAGCTGTGGAAGCTGGGTGTTACCGCCAAGACCCAGCACAATGAAGTGGCGCCCGCTCAGCACGAGCTGGCACCCATCTATGAGACTGCAAACATCGCCGTGGATCACAACCAACTGGTGATGGAGACCATGAAGAAGGTGGCCGGACGTCACGGCCTCACCTGCCTGCTGCACGAGAAGCCCTTCGCAGGCGTCAATGGTTCCGGTAAGCACGACAACTGGTCACTCTCAACTGACAATGGTGTCAACTTGCTGGATCCCGGTCGTACACCCAATGAAAATGTCCAGTTCCTGCTGGTTCTTTCCTGCATCCTGAAGGCTGTGGACGAGCATGCGGATCTGCTGCGCTGGAGCGCTTCGGACGTAGGAAACGATCACCGTCTGGGCGCCGACGAGGCACCTCCCGCCATCATTTCCGTCTTCCTGGGATCTCAGCTGGACGATGTGGTGAGCCAGCTCATCGAGACCGGACAGGCAGCCCGTTCCGTCCAGGGAGGCAAGCTGCGCACCGGTGTGTCCACTTTGAATGACATCGAGAAGGATGCCACCGACCGGAACCGTACTTCTCCCTTCGCCTTCACCGGCAACAAGTTTGAGTTCCGTATGGTAGGCTCCAGCGATTCCATCGCGGATGCCAATACCACTCTGAATGCCATCGTTGCGGAAGCCTTCTGTGAGGCTGCTGACGAGCTGGAGGGTGCGGAGAATTTCGAGATGGCGGTCCACGACCTCATCAAGCGTTACCTCACCGAGCACGAGCGCATTATCTTCAACGGCGACGGCTACTCCGAGGAGTGGAAGCTTGAAGCGGAGCGCAGAGGCCTGCCCAACATCCGCAGCACCGTAGAATCCGCTGCGGCTCTGACCACCGATAAGTCCGTGGAACTCTTCAAGAAGTTCGGTATCTTCACCAAAACCGAGCTGGAGTCCCGCGAGGAAGTTACCTACGAGCTCTATTCCAAGAGCATCAACATTGAAGCACTCACCATGGTGGACATGGTAAAGAAGCAGTACGTTCCCGCCGTGATGAAGTACAGCGGACAGCTGGCAAAGGGCATGCTGGCCATCCGCGAAGCCGGCGGCAGAGCAGCCGTGGAGGCCGCTCATCTCAGAGAGATCGAGAGTCTCCTGGAGAAGGTGGAGCGGGCGAGAGAGGCACTGGAGAAGGTATGCGCTACCTCCCAGGCCATGACCGATCCCAAAAAGCAGGCCTTCGCCTTCCACGAGAAGGTGGTTCCCGCCATGGAGAAGCTCCGTGCTCCCGTGGATGCACTGGAAATGCTGGTGGACAAGGAAGCCTGGCCCGTACCCGCTTACAGCGAGCTGATTTTCGAAGTCTAGATTTGAAATTCATGGTTTGAAATCTCCCGGGAGAAATCCTTCTCCCGGGAGTCTTTTTGCCCCGCCACCCCGGCCTCCTGCTGTTCTTTCGGAGCCCTACATTTGCCCATTTTCCGCGGTTTTCCGGCTGACTTCTAAAATTTTGAAAAAAGCACTTGCAAAAAGAAAAATCTTTTAGTATAATTCTTCGAGTGACGCACATAGGGATATAGCCAAACGGTAAGGCAGCGGATTCTGATTCCGTCATTTTCTAGGTTCGAATCCTAGTATCCCTGCGAACCCCGTCTAGGTTATAGACGGGGTTTTCTTTTTGCTTTGAGATCGGATTTTATAAGGAGGGGAGCATATGGAAGAAGCGAACATCCTTCAAACACAAACGCCGGAACCGGAAGCGCCGGATGCGAAGAAACATTTTTCCCGCATCGGTCTGCGGCTTTTTATCGGCGTTATCATCATGCACGCAGTCTCCATCGGCAGCGCGCTCCTTTGTGCAAAGATCTGGCCCCAGATCGCAGGGAATACCACCATGGCACTGGTGGCGTCCTACATTCCCATGCTTTTCATCGGCTACCCTGCCATGTATCTGCTGCTGAAGCCCCTGCCGGCAGAGCAGCCCGGCAATGGACAGCTGGGACCCAAGTGGTTTTTCATGTTTTTCCTCATGACCTACGGCTGCATGGTGGTGGCGAATCTCGTCGGTACCCTCGTGGGCGCTTTGATCGAAACGCTGTTCCCGGGCACTGTGGCAGCCACCAATGATGTCCAGACCATCCTGATGGACGGAAACATGTTCGTCACCTTCCTGTTCGCGGTGGTCTGTGCACCCATTCTGGAGGAACTGATCTTCCGGAAGCTCCTGGTGGACCGTACTCTGATCTACGGGGAGGGCGTGTCCATCGTCTTCAGCGGACTGGTCTTCGGTCTCTTCCATGGGAATCTGACCCAGTTCGTCTACGCTTTTGTCATCGGTGTCATTTTTGCACTGGTGTATGCCCGCACCGGTAAGATCTACATCACCATAGCCCTGCATATGATGCTGAACTTCATCGGCGGCATCCTGGGTGTGCTCGTGATCAAAAAGCTGGGAGCCGAGGATATGCTTTCGGGGCTTACCGACATGAGCGACATGAGTGACCTGGCGGCCATGGCAGAGCTCATGCAGACCCACGGAAAGACCTTCATCCTTTTGGCCTGCTACGCCCTGGTCCTTTACGGCATGGTTTTCGCAGGCATCATCCTGCTCATCGTAAACCGTAAGGCATTGACTCCCAGACCCGGGAAACTGCAGATCCCTAAGGGACAGCGTTTTGCCACCGTCATCTGCAACCTGGGAATGGTTCTGTTCCTTGTACTCATGATCTTCATCATTGTGGCGGAGATCGTGGGACTCAACCTATAAAAATCTTTTCGGAGAAGCCATGTACACATTTCCATCCAGAGTCCGCTTCAGTGAGGCGGGAGCCGACGGGCTCCTGACCATGGCGGGCGTCGTCAATTATTTTCAGGACTGCTCCACCTTCCAGTCGGAAGACGCGGGGGTGGGACTGGACTACCTCCGGGCCAAAGGCATGGTCTGGGTCATCAACAGCTGGCAGATCGAGGTGCTCCGCTATCCCGCTCTGGGAGAGCACATCACCGCAGGCACCGCTCCCTACGAACTGAAAGGCTTCCTGGGCATGCGTAATTTCGTGCTC
>JAEEGH010002628.1_pt1 | contig 48253 bp, 46 predicted proteins | sample 9134181 | NCBI WGS metagenome assembly JAEEGH01 (sample SAMN16246544, study PRJNA631951) | gut metagenome | biome: gut microbiome; feature: rumen; material: DP-attached | host: Bos | place: Iran: Karaj | collected 2018-10
AACGCAATAACTATATGTGCCCTTTTCTTTACCCTATTCAATTTTCTACCTCCATATATCATATCTCAAAGTAAAAACATTATATTCTCAGAAATTAACTCAGTCAATCTCATTTTTCTAACGCAAAAAAGGATATGTGAATTTTTTAATCACATATCCCTGAAAAGAAAACAAATTGTTTAGCTTATTTATATAAAACCGAATTAGTAAGACCAATCTTTTCTCGTTGGTTCTTTAGTGAGTCACGAATATCAGAAATAGAGCAATATTGCACACCCTCAGATGATAAAAACTCATATGCAGCATTAAATTCATCCTGATATTGTGGATTATCGTCATATATTAATTTGGTGTCTATTCCGTACAATAAATACGTTTCATCAAGTGAATAAAAATCTATCCCTCCTGAACTATGGCCTTCGCTTATCCATGGAATAAATTGTTCATTATCATGTAAATTCTCATTATTTGTTAAAAAATATGAAAAGGTAGAAGCGCCTTCATAACTAGATAATACAAAATTATCAGTACCTACTCCGTAATAATATTCTAGATTGTAATCACCATCTAAGTAGTAAAAATCTGCTATAGTATGAGGAGACCCGTCTGAACCATATTTATAAATCAGTCCATTATAAAGTATTTGGCTCATACTGCGGGACCAGGTAATCTCATCATATACACATTGAATTTTTCCATCTACATTGGCAATAATGAAATTAAGAGTATAATAATCCCTCATATATTCTTCATAGGAAATTGTTAATAACATTTCTATTTTTCCATCTTTACCACAATCTAAATACGAAACATTATACCCGTCGTATGAAGAATTTTCATCAATATTATCTGTTATGAGCGATTCTATTTCATTTAAAGAATAATCACCGTTTAATTCTACATCCTCAAAACTAACACTAATAGTTTTCTTTACATTAATTTTATTGTCACTTGCTAAAAAATCATCAAATAATTTTCTTGTCTCTTCATCTATAGAAACTTCATCAATAGATTTCGGTGCAGATGTATCAATAAAATCTTCTACATATTTATAATATTTTTCATTTAAATCATTGATTCCTTCAACATCATTTTTAATACTTAAAGCATGAAAAGCATCATAATACGCATCCACAAAAGCCGCTTCAACATCTGTCTTATATTCTCCAACCGAATCCATAGTTTCATCGACGCCAGTATACTCAGTTTCTTCATCATTCATTAAATCATCTAAAGTTTTATATGCTAAAAGAATAGTATCAAGGCTTTCATCTATATCATCTATTTCAGTTCCTTTACCAACATAAGCCTTAGCCAAGCCTACATAAGCATCAATACTTGCTGGATCAACTTCGATAGCAGCTGTGTATGCAGCTATAGCATTATCGTAATCCAAATCCTCTAAGTACTTCGCGCCTAAATCAAGCTGCTTCTCTAGCTTTGAAGCACCACAAGCAGTTAATACTAGCACAAAACAAAGAGCAAATACCCTTTGAATTAATCTTTTACCCTTACTCAAATTTTTCTCCTCCAAAACTATTTAATAAAATGATTTAAACATTATGCATTATGCTCTCTTTTTTGAACCCTTGCAAGTTTTGTAAGAAGTCGCACCACAGAATCTGCAGATATACTTATCCTTATAAACCTTTTGATTGTACTCTACAACACGTGACTGTGTAACAGGGACACTTACATCCACATCAGTTTCAACAGCACCAAATACAGTACCAGTGTCCACTTTTTTTCTAACTGTCTGATTTACATATGTTGTAGTCTTCTCATTTTGGAATGACTGCTCACTACCAATAGTCTCTCTTCCATTCCACTTAACGGCAAAATAAGAAAAACAGCTATCGCACCGAGTTGGTCTAACAAGCTTAAAATATGTAAATAAAGCAAATACTAATAATAGAGCTGCAGATATACCAACCATAACCCAACCATTACCAGTTCTAAATTCCTCTGGAGTTGAGCCAATAGCAACAATTGTTAATAGCAAGATTAGCAAATCAATGATTACCGAGAAAAACTTTCCAACTATTACGTTCCACAAAATATACCAAAAATAACCCAAAATCGACTTAACTATGTCCATACATAACACCTCATCTTTCTTATACTTCATAAAAAACATAGTAAAAAAACAAAATAATTATATATATATATATATTTAGTCAAGATTGCATTTGTGTAACGTTATTAATATAAAAAAGCCTGACGATTGCTCGCCAAGCCTTCAATTCATAGCAAAATTATAATCTTACAGGGATACCTTCATCTCTAAGACATTTCTTTAAATCTATTATCTCTAATTCTTTATAGTGAAACAATGATGCCGCAAGGGCTGCGTCAGCTCCACCAACAGTAAGAGCATCTTTAAAGTGTTCCATGGTACCAGCACCACCTGAAGCAATAACTGGAATATTAACCGCATCAGAAATTGCTTTTGTAAGCTCTAGGTCAAAACCTGCTTTTGTGCCATCCTGATCCATAGAGGTAAGAAGAATTTCTCCAGCACCAAGCTTTTCGACTTGAAGTGCCCACTCTACTGCATCGATGCCACAATCCAAACGACCGCCATGCTTAAATATATTAAATCCACTGCCATCAGCTCGTTTCTTTGCATCAATAGCAACAACAACACATTGACTACCAAACTTATCAGCTGCATCTGCAACAAGTCTAGGATTATCGATTGCAGCAGAATTAACAGAAATCTTGTCTGCACCTTCACGAAGCAATGCCTTAAAATCATCCACTGTACGAATACCGCCACCAACAGTAAATGGAATAAAAACCTGCTCTGCAACACGGCGGACCATATCAACAACTGTATTTCTATGATCTGATGAAGCTGTGATATCAAGGAATACCACCTCATCAGCTCCAGCTTTATCATAGGCCGCAGCAATCTCAACAGGATCACCTGCATCTCTTAAATCTACAAAATTAACGCCCTTTACGACTCTACCATCCTTAACATCCAAGCATGGGATTATTCTTTTAGTAAACATAACACTCTCCTACAAAATACGTATATACGAATCCGACAAACAAATTATAGGTTGGCAAAGTTTTCAAGTATCTTTAATCCAACAGTTGAAGATTTTTCTGGATGGAACTGACAAGCGAAAACATTATCTTTTTCCACTGATGCATGAATATGGCAGCCGTACTCAGTTGTAGCCTTTACAATAGCCTCATCCTTAGCCTTTAAATAATATGAGTGAACAAAGTAAACAAATGCACCTTCATCTATTCCATCAAAGAGACGTCCCCTGTTTGGAAAATCAAGAGAATTCCATCCAATATGTGGGACCTTTAGCCCTGGTCCATCTGGAATACGAACGACTTTTCCATCAAGAATATGAAGCCCATCTACGCCCGGTGATTCTTCACTGGAATCAAAAAGGAGCTGTAGGCCTAGGCAAATGCCAAGAAATGGTCGCCCACTAACAACATAATCCTTGATGGCCTTGTCAAGCTCGTACTTTTTTATATGCTCCATAGCATCAGCAAAAGAGCCGACCCCTGGCAAAATCACATGGTCGGCTTTTTCAATTACACCAAAATCCCTGGTAAGGATAGTTTCCTTACCAAGGATTTTGAATGCTTTTTCTACACTTTTAATATTTCCTGCATCATAATCTAGTATTGCAATCATAAATCTGGTAACCCTAAGCTTCGCAGCACCTTTCTAAGTTCTATAGTATAGTAATGTCTGTTTGGCTGATTATAAATCTCAAGAGCCTGCTCAGGAGTGACACCAAACTCATCCTGTAGTTCTTGGATTAGGGTGTTACCGTAAGAATCATATTGATCTGCAATTCCATATTCTGCAGCATCATCTTTGAATTTTTCGTAACGTCCTATACCTTTTATCAATGAATCTAAGGCGTAATTGTATTGCTTGTAGAGAATAAAGGTTTCGTACTCAGTCTGACATTGTTGCAAATCAGCAAGAGTTCTAGCCTGATTTCTCATTAAAGTAACTTCCTCATCCTCAAGAGGATATCCATTAAGCTTCTCATATGCTGCAATGTAATTGCCCTCTGCATAGAGTTCTTGAGCCTGAGACATGGCACGCTTTAGACCTGTAAAAGTCATTCCAACCATAACAACAGCAATTATTGATATAGATAATACCAAAAATGTGAGGATAATGGAAATAGGAATTTTAGGAGAATTATCAGGTTCCTTAACTTTTTTAGGCTTTTTAGGCTTAGGCTCCTTTTTAGGCTTCTCTTTCTTTGCTGCCGCTTTTTCTTTCTTAGCTGCTTCCTTTTCTTTCTTAGCTGCTTCTTTAGCGGCCTTCTTCTCCTCTTTTTCTCGCTTCTTTTTCTCTTTAGGATCCTCAGGTGTTATAGGATTTCCTTCTTCATCATAGGTAACAGGAGGATTCTTTTTAGCCTCCATTTCCGCAAGCTCATCCTCATCTGGAGGTCCAAAAATAAGGAGCAATAATTTCTGTACAAAAGGATTCGGCTTCTTTTCACCCTTTTCTTTTTTCTTCTTTTCCTTTTTCTTTTTGCCTTTTTTGCCGCCATCATCAGAGGAATCATCCTCTGTATTTGCTTCTGCAGATTCGTCTATATCAGCACCTTCAGAAGCCCCTTCTTCATCTCCATTTAATAGAGATTGTATATCAAGCAAATCCTCGTCTTCTCCATCGAGAATGTTTTCTAAGTCTAAATCATCCTCTCCTGAAAGATTTGGCTCTTCCCCATCACCGAATTCAACTTCGTCTAATGCATCCATTTCATCCGGCATAAATTCCTTTAATGAATCATCAAGAGGTTCTTCTTCTATATCACTTGTTGCATCATCAAGAGAGAATCCAAAGTCGTCATCAGCAGCCTCCTCTTGAGGCTCAGTATTTTCACCTTCATCATCTTCTTGTAAAAATTCTGATAAATCAATATCATCGTCCTCTGGCAGCGACAATGGCTCATCTGAAGATAAATCCATTTCACCACCTTCTGAGGCCGCTTCTGGTTCTTCTGTAGTTTCTTCAGTAGCCTCTGGCAATACATCATCCTCTGGCTCATCCTCAGCCATTGGCCCTAGTTTCGGTTCTGCTGTAGCTTCTGGTTCTGTTTTAGGAGCCTCATCTAGCTTTTGAGTAGCGTCAACCACTGCATTTTCTATATTATCCAAAAGAGCATCTACCACGTTTTCCGACTGTGGCATCTCACCAGTTTCCTGAAAAATGCGCTCTTCTTCATCAATCTCTTGTTCGAACTCGCTAATAAAAACATCTGGGTCGTCCATATCCAATTCTTCTTCAAAACGACGCAAAAAATCCTCCTCAGAAAGTACCTTCCTGAGGTAAGGATGCGAGCTTTTTCTATTGACAGATTTTGAGTCTATTCCAGTAGCAGCAAAAAAATCATCATCAGGAGAAATTGCTTTTCTAGTATCAATGATTTTCTGTTGGGCAGTCTCAACCTTTTCCTCTACTTGAGTAGCATCTGTCTTAGCTTTATTTATTGAATTAAGTAGTCCATCAAGATAGTCCTCAGAACTAGACATTCCCTGCTTCCCCCTATATCTCTTAATTCAAATAAAGGGGCATGCTTAGCATACCCCTAAAGTTTAAAATTTACTAATTACCGTTACGAGCATCCTCGTATTTAACTACAAGTTCATCAACAACGGAAATCAATTTACCAATTTCTGGTTTTGTAAGCTGAGCATCAGCACCTAAGCTCTCGCCCTTTCTTCTAATTTCATCGTTAATAAGTGAAGAGAAAATGATAAGCGGAATGTTCTTCATTGTCTCATTCTCTTTTACTAACTTACAAAGTCTATGACCATCCATAAGAGGCATCTCAATATCAGTAATGATAAGGTGAACATCTTGAAGAACAGTGCCCTTCTTATGGAGCTCAACAAGCTTGTCCCAGCCCTCTTGACCATTCATATTTACAATAAGATTTGTATAACCAGCCTTCTTCAAGCACTCCACAATAAGCTTTGAAAGAAGTGGCGAATCCTCGCAAAGTAAAATAGGTGATTTACTTCTATCACGAGTCTCATAATCATCCATTTCTGAAACCTTAAGACCAGTCTCAGGGTTAATATCTGTAACGATTTTCTCGAAATCAAGAATAACAACCAAGCGATCCTCTAATTTAATTACACCAGTAGAAACGCCGGATTCATCAGAACTGATTGTTGCATCTGGTTTAATAATATCTTCCCAGGAAACACGATGGATACCAAGAACCTCATCTACATGAAAGGCTGTATTCAAACTATTAAAGTTTGTAATGATAAATAAGCCATCATTTTCAGGTTCATCTGTAATATTTAAGCATTTGCGAAGAGAAATAACAGAAATCATAATATCTCTAGGCATGAAGATTCCTTCAATACAAGGGTGAGCATTAGGCAATGGAGTTACCTGTTGGTACAACAAAATCTCCCTAATCTTGGCAACGTTAATTCCATAGAAATTCTTGCCAACTTTGAACTCAAGGACTTCAAGTTCGTTAGTGCCCGATTCCAATAAAATATTAGTATCCATGCAAATCTCCTCTCAATTTATAAATCAAAATGATTTATATTGTTGTCCCTCTTGTTGTTCCATCGCTTGTAACAAAAAGTTCAAGGGATGACATATTTTCTAATGATGACTCACTAAATAAAAATACAAGAACAAATGATTTTTCTGCCCCTGACTTCATGACGCCATCATAAGTATCTAAATTATTTGAGACTGGAACATATACAACCTCTGCCTTTTCCTCACCAATAGAAAGGCTGTAGGTTCTATCTGAAATAGTTGAAAAATCAACCGATGAACCAGAATTGTTAACTGCATCAATATGTAAAACTACATATTTCTTTCCATTAACTTTGTTTGTTGCATAAGCACTTGTTTGGAAAACATCTGAAACATCAAATGAAGAAAAAGAAAACTCTACACCATAAATGCCCATTGCATTTGTAAATGAATACCCACTTTCTTCTGAATCTACTTCTGTCTCAGAATCAGGGATTTCTTCATCTATAGCGCTAGTCTCCATATCTGGATTTTCTTCATCTAATGGAGCTTCTTCTTCAGGATTTTCTGGAACTTCTTCAGTTTCCTCGTCTGCTTCGTAATCTTCCTCTAATTCTCCAGTTTTAACTCTAGCATTACAAATACCTGTACTCTGGTTTTTATTAAATTTCGAAACAGTTTTTGAGGCATACAAAGTAATTATGGCTTCTTCTTCGGCTGTCATAACGAATAACGGATCTCCACAACCGGTCACCATAATCGAAATACAAAACACACAAATCAAAAGCAAATTTCTTTTAATTTTCATGCCAACTCCTGAGAAATAAACTAATCATTAATGGTATATTAGCATTAATATGTGTATTGTTCAACGTGAAAAATCAGAAAATTCTATGAATTTTGTTTGAATTTTGTGTCTTTTGCTAAAGATAATTCGAACCAAAATTCAACACCATTTTCAAGATTTTCTACACCAAATTTTTCATGTAACAAATCCATAGTAGCCTTAACGACAGAAAGTCCTATACCACTTCCGCCATACTCACGGCTTCTGGCTTTATCAGCTTTATAGAATTTTTCCCAAATATGCTTCAAATCCTTTTTGCCTATATTGTTACCTGAATTGAATACACTAATTCGAACTTTTCCTTTTTTTACAAAATCATATCGAACTGTAATAACATTCTCATTTAAAACATAATGAATAGCGTTGCTGACGAAATTAGTAATTACCTGCTCAACCAGGAATTCATCTGCATGAACAATACACTCTTCCTTATTAATAAATGAGTAAGAAATACTCTGAGCTTCGAAATTGATTTTATTTGAATCAATTACACTATCAATCATGTCAGTAACATTGAAATCAACTAAGTCCATGCTCATCTGTCCAGCCTCAAGCTGGTTAAGAATAAGCATTTCTCTAACTAGTCGATTCATTTTGTTAGCCTCATCAATAATGATATCCAAATAAATCTGCCTACTATTCTCATCATCCATAATGCCTTCTTGTAGACCTTCGGCGTATCCTTGAATCAACGCTATAGGCGTCTTTAGCTCATGAGAAACGTTTGATACAAATTCCTTACGCATGTTCTCTGTCTCTTCGCGAACTTCAAGGTCATGCTTTAAGCTATCATTGGCAGTTTTTAACTGCTCAATAGCTCTTTTTAATGTAGTGGACATTTCATTGATATGCTCTCCCAAATCATCCACTTCGTTATATATCTTTTGCGGATAATATTTAGCTTCAAAATCAAAGTTAGAGATTCTCTTTGTCAAATCAATTATTTCAAATAGCGGTTTTGTAAATTTAGAAATAACATAACGGCTTATTAGAATAGAAACTACTACAGCCAGCAATGCCAAAGCAAAGAAAAACTTATTTGTTAATCTTGTAAGCTTGACAATAGTTGAATAAGGCACTCTCATGAAAACAATATTGTCATCAGGAAGCACACCAATAAGAATCAAAAATTTTGATTCTAAATGCTGAAACGTAGTGGATAGTATTTCATACTGATCAGTTTGCTTTATTAATTTGGCAGAATCGTCTTTTGAAAGCATAGAATAATTAAGCTGTTCAATAAGCAGATTTGAATCATTATCAGATGTTACAAGACATTCTCCGTTAGATCCTACAATTACAACGGACACAGAATATCTGTCAAATAGAGACTCGCACTCCTTTTCATTTTCCTCTCCGTAAAGAGTGCCATTATTACATTTTTCGTAGAGCTGGTCAAAAACCGTGCTCATATCTTTTCTTCTTTGATACAAATAATAATCGCCTAAAAAGCAGGAAGTTAGCAGGCTGATAACTACTACCGCAGTAATAATTATCACTGCTATCAATCCTACAATTTGGCGATTTATTATATTAGACTTTCGCATCGACTTCAAACTTATACCCCATGCCCCAGATAGTCTTGATATAATTGCCCTTGTCATCAAGCTTGCTACGAAGTTTCTTTACATGAGTATCGATTGTTCTCGCATCTCCAAAATAATCATAATCCCATACATGATTAAGGATTTTCTCTCGAGAAAGAGCAATTCCTTCGTTATTAATGAAATAGTACAGTAATTCAAACTCTTTAACAGAAAGCTCTACAGGAGCTCCATCATTAGTAGCTACATGGGCATCAACATCTAATTGAATGCCACCAGCCTCTACAACCTTCTTTCCTAATGACTCATCAACGCTACGTCTAAGAACTGCATTAACACGAGCCATTAAAATCTTTGGCGAAAATGGTTTATTGATATACTCATCTGCTCCAAGCTCAAAGCCATTAAGGACATCATTCTCTTCGCCCTTAGCAGTAAGCATCAATACAGGAATTGATGATGTTTCTCGAATTTCTTTTAAAACAGCGAAACCATCAACCTTTGGCATCATTACATCCAATATAATGAGCGAAATGTCACTGTCCATATAGAATATATCTAGTGCCTGTTCTCCATTTTCAGCTTCTACGACCTCGTAGTCCTCTCTTACTAAATAGTCTTTGATGAGCTTTCTCATTCGGCTCTCATCATCAGCCACAAGAATTTTGTTTTTCGACATAACACCAACCCCATCCTTGAATATTTTATTAGTTGCAATTTATATCACTGACCTGACTCTCTTTCTTCAAGAGCTCGTTCCCTCTCATTAAGCTCAGCTTCTTTTTCCTCAAGCTCTTGCTTCCATTGAGAATACTCGTCAGTAATAGTCTCTTTGTAGTTCATAATATTAGGGCTATTAATCGTTGAACTGATATAAAACATTCCCAAAACACAAAGAAGTAATGTCGCAGATATAATAATCAAAATTGTATTGATTATCTTTAGCCTCTTAATCTGCTGTTCGCAAGAATCTGCATCTGCTTTGGATTCTTTTTTTGTTTTTTCTTTTTTTACTTCTTTATTTTTAGATTTTTTTGTAGAAGCTTCTTGCCCATTTGAAGTTTCTTTTTTTATAGGTTCCTTCTCTTGGGTAGAATTTTCTATGACCTGATTATCTGATGAAGGCTCATAGCCATCCAATGAATAAACCTTTGGAATATCATTTGAATTGAATGATTCTACGGTAATCAGATTCTGATATAACTGAGAAAGAAACCCCATTCCAATCTCAGTTGAAAACAGCCTTTGATTTATAAGCTTTTTATAAATCTGAAGAACTTCAGTTTCGTCAGCAGTCTTTATTTGAGCAAGAATATACTCTACTGCTTTAAGTTCTTTGGCCGCCTTTTTGGCGCTTTCTTCGTCGTTAAAGATATACCCACCAATGTTATATTTCGCCATATCTTTTTCCTGATTATTATATATGTTTATTTTAGCAATTTTGTATAGAAAAATCTATTAATATCTTTAAATTTTTAGTTTAATTCCAAATAATTGATAAATATATGGAATATAGTAGCCTGTTAACCTGTTACAAATCATTGAAATAAGGGCGCCTTATGGTAAAATAATTAGGCAAAATTCGAATAAAGAAAGGAATTCATCTTGAAAAAAATACTTAAGCTTATTCTTTCTATTTTTATTATTATTCTACTAGTAGTTATCGGCTATTTAGCCTATGTATTTATCTCTTATCAAAGAATCGAAGATAATTTACCTTTGGACGTTGAATCTAAGGGTACCCCATCTTCATCAATATCCACTGAAACCAATTATCGAATAGCATCAAATAATATTGGTTTTGGCGCATACCAGGATACATTCTCCTTCTTTATGGATGGCGGCACAGAGTCATGGGCCTTCTCTAAAGAAGATGTAATCAACAACACAACAGGTTCAATTGAAAATATCAAATCATTAGATCCTGATTTTATCATTCTGCAGGAAGTTGATGTAGACGCTACTCGCAGCTACCATGTAGATGAAGCAGCACTGATGATTGATTCACTTTCTAAGCAATATGATGATTTTTCATATACTTTTGCTTGTAATTATGACAGCCCATTTTTAATGTATCCACTTACTCAGCCTCATGGAAAATCCAAGGCTGGATTGCTTACCATAAGCACTGCAACAATCACTGATTCCATCAGACGTTCCCTTCCTATTGATGAAGGAATCACAAAGGTTTTGGATTTGGATAGATGCTATTCCAAAAATCGTATACCTGTAGACAATGGAAAGGAACTTGTAATCTACAACGTACATCTTTCTGCTTACAACAAAAATCCAGAGACATCTGAATACCAGCTAAAAATGCTTAATGAAGACATGTTAGCCGAAGTAGAGTCAGGAAACTATGTAATCGCCGGTGGCGATATGAACAAAGATTTATTAGGTGACTCATCAAAGTACTTCGGTGTAGATGGCGTATCTGTTAACTGGGCCGTAGCCTTTCCAACAGAACTACTAGATGATGAATTCACTCTTGTTGCCCCATTTGATGAATCAAATCCTGTTCCAACATGTCGAAATGCAGACATGCCTTATTGTGAAGAAGATTTCGTATTAACACTAGATGGCTTTATAGTTTCTTCTAATGTAGAGGTTGTAGAGTCCAATGTATTAGATTTACAGTTTAAATACTCAGATCACAACCCAGTTTACATGGATTTCATTCTCAAATAGTCAAGCATTTATTTGGCCATTCCTTGAGCTAGTACCACAAAGCTTGTCCACTGATTTGATGATTTCTTGTATTTCAGGTAGATAGTGCTCATGTTCAACCATGAGTCTATCTATCTCATCTCTTTCTTCTTGAACAATTCTTCTATGATCTTCTATTCTATCTCTGATTTTTTTACGGCGAGTAACCAGTCTATGCCTACATTCAGCCATATCATGCCTATCAATTAAAGCGTTAACCTGATTAAGCCAAATTTTGTCATCGGCAAGTCCTATTTCCCCAAGGATTCTCTCTAATTTGTCATTATAGAATTCCAAATCGTAATTGTTTTGAATATACCTCTGCTGGTCTCTAACCTTGTCCTGATACTGCTCCCATACATATTGTAGCTCCGTGGCAGTTTTCACATGATATTTATCCTTGGTGTATTCGATAGCGTTTGTAACATTTACATATTTCATTCGTTCAACATTAAGAACGCTAATAGCTTGGTTCAAATGAACAATGGCAACTCTATTGCCCTTTACTATGTAATTTTGTCTAAGGAAAATGATAAATCCGCAAACAGCACAGATAAACAAAACTATATATGCCCAAATAGAAATATCCGTATTTGCGGTGTTGTACATTACAAAAAGCAATATCAACAAAGTTGTAAACGAAGTCATGATTACCATTGCCATTTTTTTGAAAAGCTTAGCCTGCTCTTGGAGTTCTTCTCGTTCTATCTCCCAGCGACTTTTCTCGCCCTCTAAATATGACAAATTTCTTTTGAGCTTACTTTGGTAGATTTCATTATCAATATACCTATTGATTATCTCAGGCATGTCTGCCTCATCTGAAGAAATAACCTCGAACTGTTCTTCAGTTATATTTCTTTTTATATCCTTGGCGTTAGTGAGATTTTCCTCAAGCTCACATATTTTTGCCGCAGTTCCTCGAAGATTCTTTGCCTCATCCTTTGGAAGATTTTCAAGAGTCTTAATATCATTAAGATACTGAGTAACAACTCTGTACTCTGTTTTTTGTCGTTCCATTTCCTTGGTTGAAGCAATGATTTGCTCACAGGAATCAAGAATATATCGTTCTAGCTTCTTTGGATTCCATGTGTCAATTCCTTCGATTTGAGAATAGACTCTATTAAAGGCGTCATCAATTTTAGCCGCCTTCATTTCTTTTTTCTTTTTACGATTTGTAAATAAACCCATCCCCGTATCTCCCCAGTTTAAATTTTACAAAGCTTGATATATTCCTTTTTCCAGCTATTAATAATATTTTCTATTATTTCTTTTGAATTGTCTGTAGCGGTATCATCATACACCAAATCATTTACAGCCTTGTCAAAATCAAGAATTTGCTCATTGTTTGAGGCAGTCAAAACAATGTTTTCTACCTCTAAAACATCCTCTGATGAAACCTGATATTTTTTAACGTATTCTTCAAATCCTTCTGGGCTGCCTAAACATTTATTGGCATACAAAAGACAATACAGCGTCTGCTTTTTTCTATTGCGTTTGTATCCCTCATCAAAGCATTTAATAGCTTCGTCAAAAAGGAATAGTTTAGCAAAAGCGCACCCCAAATTGTGGTATACATCACCTTCTGTAGCAGATGGTAATTGCTTAACTAAATCGTCTGCAAGCAATGTCTCATATTCGTAAATGGCATCCACAAGCTTGTTTGAGGCCATAAGTCTATCGGCCCTGATTTTACGTCTCTCAGATTCAGATTTATTTTCAAAGGTTGAGATTATAGCAAGTGCATCCTTTATCTCTTTGTTTGAGGAATAGCCATTTGATCCTAAAATATGTCCTATGAAAATGTGAAGCGGTGCATTACTTTGAACTAAGCCTAAAAGCTCCTTTGCAAGATTAGGATTTTTAAGTTCTCTACCAATCCAATTACATAGCTCTGGATTCATCATTTTAGAAGAAAGCAGATATACATTGTTTAGAATGTAATAACTAAGCTCTTCTAAAGAATAAACATTAAGAGATGCCTCTTCTATGTAGTATGGCGAAGCCGCTATTGAATTTTTGCAATAAATTAATGTACTCATAAAACACCTACTTAATGGATATAACGTGCTCCCATTTTTTACCTGAAGCTGGCGAGATTTCTCCAAAGCCTAAATCTGTAATAGAAATGGCAACAGCCACATCAGATACAGGACTAGCTTCGATTCTAAGTCTAGTAGTACGGTTTTCTCTCTTTGGCAAATCCGTTAGCTCTAAGACCTCGGTATGAGCCTCTCTTGATTCTGGTCTCTGGATAAAAAACTCTATCTCAGGTTCACCATCAAGGATGACCTCACATTCTCCCTTCACATCATACCAGCTTTCACCGGCATCGATTAATGTGAAGAATTTCATTACATTATTATCTAAAATTTTAATTGAAAGATTAAGCTTTAAATCGTTATCACCTATAAATACAAATGGCCAATCTCTTTTTCCATCCTTGGTATAGCCAGCATAGCAAGCTCCCTTTGAATAAAGGTTTTTACCAAGAAATACTTTACGACCTTTGCATAGCTTTGTAAGAGACGACTTCATCCAATCTCCATCAAAGCCATCACCCACAAGGTATACTGCCGAAAATAGATTATTACCAATTGTTCTAGTGATAATATCATCAAAAAGCTCATCTCGATTGTCTGTAATATCTCCATGATTACATACATCAAGTGTAACAAGCTGTGGTCTAGTGCTTTGATTGCGATTTAATAGGCAGGAAACCACATTGGTGCCGCTATAATCAAACAATGCTACATTGTATAAGAATAATTCTGGTTTCTGGGAAAGAGCATAATGATAAAAGCATTCATTTCTATCAATCAGCATCAAACGCTTAGTGTCTATTTCAAGCATAGACGCCACATAATTCATCAGCTCCATAACCTCTAAGCTGACTGATTCCACACATATAACCAGCTTTGCAACTGTATCCATGGCAGCCATAGGGCCAGGAATTGAAAAAATCTTTTTTAAGAAAATAACAAGTAACTGTCTAGCTTCATAGCTGGTATTGTCAACGAAGACGGTCTCATTTTTCAAGGCTGCCAAAAACAGATTGTCAACTAGTACTGCCTCTTTTGTGCGGCTGCGTTTTATGGCTTCGTCGCCGAAAAACCACTGTCCCATGTCAACCTTTTTTGCCAGTACAGTTGGAATGGAATAGCTCTCTTCCCCTAATACCGTACTAACTGTGGCTGGTTCTGGCATATCTGCCCTATAGACGCTGACTACAGTGTATTTTGAACTTATATCTATTCCTAAATATGCAGCCTCTGAACTACTCATATAACTCCTTAAACATCAAATTAAAGTATCGAAAAAATATTGTTTGTAACAGTTTGTAAGCCTTGATATTTTTTCATGCTAGTGGCAAGTTCATTAAGCTCTCCATATAGATTATGGCGAGAAATATCATTCATCAAAGCATAACGGCCTTTTGTCTTTTCTAATTCATCGCTAGCCACGAAAGTGTCGCTCTTGATTGGATCCTCGGAAATCTCATCGCAGTATATTTGGTACTCAAGCTGATCTCCGTAGAAAAGAATAAACTGTTTAACATATAATCCATCATACATTTCAATCATGTCCTCTTCTATTTCAGGACCATTATTAATCGAATATACGATGGTAACTGGAAGTCTAGAATCACTATTAAATTCTATAAAGTGTTTGTCATAAAGATGATATTTGATTTTAAGCTTGTCATTACAATTAACAAAGAAACCAAAATACTGATTTCTAAGAATTGCGTCAGCCAGTAAAATATCAAGCATTTCTAAATCGTCATCATCTAAATCTTTGTTTGTGCACAGATATTTTAAAAGGGCAACTCTCATACTCTCATTAACAGGCTGTGCCTTTTTATATCTGTTGTAAATGTATGAGAATATTAATTCTGGAATATCCTCACCCTTTGAAAGATATGCATGAGCCTCATAAGTAAGGAAAGCCTCAACAATCATTTTGTTATTGCGGCGGGATGCATAAGCTTCAAAAATATCCATAATGCCATCTGGCAGAAAATCTCTGTAAAGCACCTGAGTGATTATGCGCTCAGCAAACTCGACAACATCTTCACCCTTATCGTAGGCATGATTAAAAATTTTCATCAAGGTCTTTGTTGGGCCAACATAGAATCGAATCAAATAGCGAATCATATCGCCGTGGCAATAGCCCTTTTCTACCAATGATGCAACCATCAGAATCAAGAAATCATCAGCTTTGCTAGTATCCTGATTAATAATAAACTGACACAGCTTTGTGGCAATTTCAGGCTTAAGCATAGTTGCATTAGTATGTTTAATCATGTAGAAAGCTTCTTCATATTTGCTCCTGTATATAAAGGTTTCAAGAACCGATGCAATAATTTCAGCATTAAGTGCCTTTAAATCTGCATCATTCATGAAATGCTTTTCTATTAGCGCTTCTCTATCATGAAGCTTAAGAACATTAATTATCTTTGGATAAAGCTTTCTAAGATAATCAGGGGACAACTGGTTAGAATTGAGCAGAAGCTCTGCCTCTTCTAATGCCTTTTCATTGTCAGGCTGAATCTCTTTATCTCCATCAAAGTCCATAAGTGTATATGGCAAGTTGATTGACGTAAGATTTTTTAGATTGCCCATGTAAGCTTCTGGATGAATGATATCCTCAAGAAGATATGCTTCATCATCCACAAATAAGTAGCCCTTACTATCCTCTAGGAAAATAACACCATCCTTACCAATATAATTAAAATAAGCTCTATGATCATTAATATTGGCAATAGTTGGTAGTTTGAACTCATCCTGATATAAGAAAATCCTGCGCACATCAGAGCTAATAACAGCAATTTTCTTTTTAAAGCTAAGCTCCGAAATAAGTCTAGCAACTTCATTATCAAAGATTCCCATTTCCATGAGACGCTGATAGCAAACTGCAAGATTATCATCTAATTTGCCCATACGAAGCTGTTCCAAGGAGAATATCTCAATGGCAGACTCATATTGCTCATATGTGTCAGGATCCTCCTCCTTGTGTAAAACAATATTTGCATAAAGCAAAGCTTTTTTCTCAGAAGTAAGCTCGTTATTATATTTGAAAAACATTGTAAGAAGCTTTGGTAACCTATCCACTGAATAAAGTGGCAAAGCATCCATATATGCTTCAAACAAACCTGAAATATGAAGATTCTCTTCGATTGCTAATGTAAACCATTTTATAAAGCTGTACTCCATAGTTGGTGCTTTTAAAAGGTAGGTAACAATAGCTAAAAGGAATCTAGGATCAGGGTAAATATCATAGCAGTCGCTTAGTATTGGCAATACCATTGGGTTAAAGTTATGCTCTGTCTCAAGCACGTGAACCATTTGGATTGCAATATTTTTTGAAAGCGCTTTCTTTTTCCTAGCCCAGTTAAGAACCTTTACATTCAAGTCGTCAAAGTTTGCAATCATGTAAGGATCCTGCAGGAAAATAGAGTAGGCTTCTATGTATAGTAGTGGTGAATCATAGCCTGTGTTAATCCACTCGGCAATATCCCTAAGCTTTGAAGCAGGATTTTTTATGTACTCAGTTCTAAGGAACAAAAGGAACCAGAAAATCCTAACATCATCAGGATGCTCTCTAAATATACCTTCAATATTTTCTGTAAGTCTGTCTACGTAGTCTTCTTCGCGCTCTATTAAAGTGCAAATGTAGAGTAAAAATGCCCACTCACAGCTACCCTTGTCCTCAATGGTACGCTTCAAATCCTGGATAATCCAAAGAGCCTCTTGCTTTTGATTATTTGTCACATAAAGTAGCGCCTTCATGAGAAGAACAAAATTGTCATCAGAAAAATCATTTTCTAATGAATCTAATAATTCTAGAGTCCTAGTAGACCACTGATTTGCAGTGATATTACGTAAACGGAAGTCCTCATATAAACGACATGCTTTCAGCTTTGCAATATTTGTTTTATGGGACTGGGACTCTAAAGTCTCCCCTTCTTTGAGGCATGTGGCCATAATAGTAATTTCTTTGTGAATATCCCTATAATCAAAAGAAATCTTGGCATAGTTTGTGCCTGCATGCATTTTTTCTTTATGAACATAATAGTTTAAGGTAAAAATAGAACCCAAGAAGAAATCATTAGTGATATGAGTCCTATCGATAGAAACAAAATCAGCATCACAGCTGACCTCAATATCAATATATCCCCATGTAGAACGGGATAATTCTATCTCCCCTTTGACATTCTCATTTATCTCATAATATTTATCGCAGCGCTCTTCAAGATCAAAAGTCATTTTCTCCTTGAAGCCGCAGGAAACCAAAAACTCATCTACGTTAATTGCAGATATAGGAGCTGATTTAAAACCTCGGTAAAGCAATCTGGTACGTTTGTCTAGACCTTCGATAAAAGCACCAAATCTATCTGAATAAAATAGACTTACTGCTTCTGAAAATCGATTCTGGGCAAAATCCGCGTAATCCTTAAGTTCTTTGATTTCGCCTGTGGAGGTCATAAGTGGCTGTTTGCAATAAGTAATGGTAAATGGGATGTATTTTTCGTATCCAACAGCAACTACTACAAAATCTCCAGAAAGCTCCTCCCCTACTTTGAAGTTGTAATCATCTACACTGTAGTTAATTTTGACATTTACACTGTCAAATAATGGCTCTTCTAACTTGATGTAAGGATTGGTGCAATATACAACGCCTCGAATCTTTACATTGTTATTGCTTTTGAAGCTTAATGTGCCATTAAATTTCTCTCCAATGAAGCATGTCTCATCAATTTGTTCAACTTCGAAATCTATATTTGGTTTTAAGTCTCCGAATTTATCCTCAGAAATCCGATAGATTCTCTTTCTCAAAACTTATTCCCTCTTTTAAAATACTTATATGACGGTTTTCTGATGAAAATCGCTATCCTATGCAGTCTAAACCTAGCATATTCATAATTGATTATAGCACAACATGTTGTGTTTTCAAACTTAATAGGCAACAAACTTATGGATATTTAGACCCTTAGGTGCTAGAATGATAAAAAACATTATTAGGCATAATTAAGGAGGCATTTTATGATTAAACATAAAGATCATTTTCATGGAAGTGATTTGGAAAAAATAGAGCAAATATATGGAATCAAAAAGGAAGATATCATTAGCTTTTCCGCTAATGTTAATCCCCTTGGAATATCACCTAAGTTAAAAAATGGCATTGCCTCTAACATAGATTGCATTACTACTTACCCTGATAGGGATTACGTAGAATTGAGAAAAGCAATTGCCAATTATTGCGAGACCGAAGTAGAAAATATCATCGTTGGAAATGGTTCTACTGAATTAATTTCTCTATTCATTCAGATACAAAAGCCTCAAAAGGCTATGATATTAGGTCCAACCTATTCTGAATATGAAAGAGAGATTGCACTCCAAGGTGGCAAAACTATCTACTATCCTCTTCGTGAAGAAAACAATTTTGTGCTTGATGTAAATCACTTTATTAGCAAGCTTTCAGAAGACATCGATATGCTTGTAATTTGCAATCCAAACAATCCTACAGGCACAGCCATAAACAATCATGACATGAGAAAGGTTCTCGACGCCTGCAAGGAATGCGATATCTTCGTGATGGTTGATGAAACCTATGTAGAATTTGCTGAAAACATAAAAGATATTTCATCAGTAACTTTGACACGCACCTATGGAAACATTGCTATTCTTCGTGGCACTTCAAAGTTTTTTGCAGCACCAGGTTTACGTTTAGGCTATGCTATTTGTTCAAACACAGACCTTATGTCTACCATGAATCAAAGAAAAGACCCTTGGACTATCAATTCCATTGCTGTAGTTGCAGGAACACTCATGTTTTCAGACAAAGAATACATTGAAGAAACTCGCCAGCTTATATCATCTGAAAGAAAACGTCTATACGATATCTTTGATAATAGCACTCGTTTTAAAGCATACTACCCACAAGGCAATTTTATGCTTTTGAAAATCCTTGAAGAAGGTATCACTAGTGGTGAACTATTTGATAAATGCATCAAAAAAGGACTCATGATTCGCGACTGTTCTACTTTCCCATATCTTGGAGAAAACTACATCCGCTTTTGCTTCATGAATCCTTCTGATAACGATCGATTAGCAGAATTGCTACTCAGCTAACCACAAATCCAAATCAACATTTCCGTTGATACCATTTACATGGCCCGTCTCCGAGTACTGCCATAGGTCGTACTCGTAGGGCCAATAAAATTCTCTATTGTATCCTGCAAACCACTTTTTATACTCAGTTAATTGAGTTAAATCTAAAAGCATTGCCCCCATTTCAGTATTATGATAAATCATTGTGTCGTATCCGGCATTTTCCATTGCTTCTAAAAAGGATTTGGTAAGGTCAGTACGCTGCTCAACTGTTAAGCTATTAGTACGCGCTTCGCTGTCATTAACCTTTTCAACATCAAAAACAATTGGAAGCTGCAATGTGTAGCCATCTAATAAATTAAGTACAGTTGATGCCTCTTCTAACACTTCTGCTTCATTAATAGCCTGTGAAAACACGTATACACCTACATCAATTCCTGCAGCCTGAGCGCCTTCTATATTTTCTATACATTTATCATCTACAACAAGCTTTCCTGTGCCATAACCACGATAAACTGCTCTGATAAAAGCAAACTCAACTCCATCAGCAGCTACTGCTTCCCAATCGATGTCGCCCTGATGGGCACTAACATCTATGCCAAATTTTGAAACATCTGTATCATCCACTATATATGAATATCTGTTGTTATTTTCATTAACCACAAGATTATCAATGTTATAGTTGTTCTTTGCCAAGGAATTATCAATTGGAACAAAGTTATATTTAGAATTAGCTGCAACAACAATATATTCTGGATATAAGGATTTTAAAACAGAAATAATGGTAGAGCCATCCTCTAGAGAGTCCTTTAGTGAATCTAATACAGTAACTTTACCCTCTGCAACACCTTCTGCCTTTGCCTCATCAACTAGCTCTTCTACCTCGGCAGTGGAATAGTCTCCATCATCAATGATGTTAATTCGGTTATGTGTATCGGCGATTATGTAAATCACACCAACAGCTATAAGTGTGAAAAAAATCGATAGTATTGAAACTAAAAAATAACGAAATGCTTTTTTCATGCTATATGTTAAGTGTCATATCATCAAGCGAACCAATCTGCTTGCGATACCACACAATCCCCTTCCATTCTCCAAATTTGTATCCAATATCTGTGAAATGACCAACTAGCTCAAACCCATTAGCCTTGTGGAATTCAATGCTGGCATGATTGTCATCGGTTATAACTCCATACATAAACTTATATCCCATTTCACTAAGTCGTTTTTGGAGTTCTTGATATAGTTTAGAACCTACTCCAGTTTGCTTTGGCGCCTCATGAGACAAATAGATAGTTGCTTCTACTGAGAATCTGTATGCATCATGGTGTCTGATTTGACCAGCATAAGCCATGCCAACAACCTTCCCTGATTCATCACATGCAACTATATAAGGATAATGCTTCTGAGTCTCAATAATAGAATCTCTATATTCTGATACAGAAGGGTTAACCTCTGTAAAGGTGACAAATGTATTTTCGGCATAATAGCCATAAATATCATGAATTGCCTGGGCATCTGAAGCTTTGGCATCTCTAATTGTATAATTCATATTTTATTCTCCGTGTGTAAAAACTAACATTAAAAGGATAACAAACTAGGCCTAATTATTCAATGGAATGAACAATATCCCTTTACAAAAATCCGGTTTAGGCTTATAACAATTAATTGTAAAAATTACTAAAAGGATGATTTTATGAAATACGACACAATACTTTTTGATCTAGATGGGACTCTTCTATACACACTTGAGGATTTAACAGACGGAATCAATCATACATTGAAGGAGTACGGGCTTCCAACTCATCCTATCGAAAGCGTTAGACGCTTTGTAGGAAACGGTTTAAAAATGCTTGCTATACACGCTCTTCCAGAAGGTGAAAGCTACGAGAAATTCGACCAATTCTTTAAAGACTTTGTAAATTACTATAATGGTCACAATAGAATAAAGACAAAACCATATCCTGGAATAACCGAAACAACAGAAAAGCTTGCTTCAATGGGAATAAAGATGGCCATTGTCACAAACAAAGGGCAAACAGCCACAAACTCTCTCATGGACGACTATTTCAAGCCACATATCACTATAGCTATCGGGGATGATGGAAAGCATGCAAGAAAGCCTGATCCAGAGCCAATAAACATGGCCATGGACGCCTTAGGCATCACTGACAAATCAAGGGTTTTATATGTTGGAGACTCAGATGTAGATGCCACCACCGCAGAAAACTCAGGACTGGATTATGTGCTTTGCACCTACGGCTTTAGAGATATGGATGATTTGAAAGACTTTAAGCCTGTAGCCTTTATCGACAATATAGAAGAATTATTATCTGTTATAGCATAAAAAACGGCAATCTAGAAATCTAGATTGCCTATTTTTATTTCGTATAATTTTTATAAATTGCTACATGATCATATATACATTGCCAAGAGCTAGATGATTTTGCAGTACAGCAAATATAATTCGTGCCAGAATCTGATGTCATTGAGCTAACAGCACAGCTGCCAGACTCATCAACATAGCCAGTCTTGGCTCCACCAATTGTACCACCTATATCCTTGTCCTCTATTCTACGTAGGAACCAGTTGGAAATAGTGATTCCCTCTGGATTAACATTTGTAGCTGTGGACTGATAAACCTTGGTATTTAATACTTCATTACAAATATCATCATCCAAAGCAGCCATCATGATAATAGCAATATCATAAGGCGTACTGTAATGGTCCTCATTATGGAAGCCTACAGGGTTTGTAAAATGTGTACCTGTCAAACCAAGCGAATCAGCTTCCTTGTTCATCATATCTACAAAAGAATCTATATCACCAGCCACATACATAGCTAATTGGGCTGCAGCGTCACCGCCCGAAGGAAGAATTGTTCCATAAAATAAATCCCTAACAGTAACCTCCTCATCCTCAACAAATCCAGATGTGGAGCCTCCACCTGCATAAGAGTAATCAACTGCTTCATGAGACATTGTAACCACCTCATCTAGCTGGTCGGCTGAAATGTTTTTAGCAGCTACTAAAACTGTCATAACCTTTGTCATTGATGCTGGTACAATTCTCTCTGTAGCATTTTTGCTGGCAACAATTTGTTTAGTGTCATTGTTAATCAAAATGCCATATTCACTGACTACATCACCACCAATAGAAACTGTGTCGCCAGTGTCTACAGCAGAATAGGTGCCAGTGCTTGCTGCAACTTCTGATTCTTCAGTTACTGTGGTTTCAGATTCTTCTGAGACAGCATCAGGATCCTCTCCTGCCATAGCAGACACCTTTAATCCTGTATCCTCTTCCACAGCGGCATTAGCTTCTGATTCTTCAGCAGCGACAGTCATACCTGTATCTTTTTTACCTAATTTGGAAACAACTAGAACGGCAACCAATCCTATAACAATAACAATCAGTGCCAATTCAGAATATACTTGAATACGACGAATCAATCTTTTACGCCTACGATAGGCACGACGTTCCTCGTAAGACATTTCTCTTCTTTTACTCATAACAATTAATTCTCCATACCCCGTTACATTACATAAAAAATTTTAACATTGCCATGTATTCTGTTCAATTCAGAACACACATTTCGTGACATTTGTCCAAAAGAAAAAGCTCAGGAAGAATATTTCTTCCTGAGCTTTGAATTAATAGTGGATCTGACGGGAGTCGAACCCGTGTCCAAAAGCCAATTCCCGGCCCTTCTACGAGTGTAGTTTGTATTTTTACATTCCCTCCACATGACGCCCACAAACAGGCTGCATGCTTAAGTAGCTTCATAATACGCCCACTATCGCAAAGCTTAGATAATGTCGTTTCCTACAAGTTCGAAGCCTGGGTCCTAAGGTGTAGGTGCCCTAGGTCAGACTGCTGCCATTAGGCAGCTAATGCTACTCTATCGTTAGCGTTTAATTTTAATTTTGCCCATTTAACCCATTAGCGTGGGACTCGCTTCTTCCGCTGCATGACCCCTGTCGAAACCATGACAGACCCAAAGTTTGTTGTAAATGGCTATACAACCATCACAGACCCAAGTGTTATTTATTATAAAGATTTCGATAGACAATGGCAAGAGGTAATCCAACAACATTGTTGTAATCCCCCTGTATACTCTCTATCAGAAGAGCTCCTCGTCCTTGAATACCATAAGCTCCTGCTTTATCCATCGGCTCTTTGGTGGCAATGTAATCTCTAATCTGCTTTTCTGTAAGCCCATACATTCTAACGTCTGTACAAACAGAAAATGTATTTATAGTATTATCTGGATATACAATAGTAACCCCAGTAAATACTTGATGTAAGCGACCTGATAATTCTGAAAGCATCTCAAATGCATGCTCTTCATCTCTAGGTTTTCCTAAAACCTTATCATCTAAAGCCACAACGGTGTCAGCCGCAAGAATTGTTTCGCCCTTATGAGACTTTGCAACCGCCATAGCCTTTTGTCTGCTAAGGTCTTCTACAACTCTATAAGGTTCCGCCTCATTTGTAGCTTCTTCTATATCGGCAGGACATACCTCGTATTCAATTCCGGCCTGTTCTAATAGTTCTCGTCGTCTTGGAGAACCTGATGCTAAAATAACTTTCATATTTCCCCTTATCTAAGTGACATTTTGTAATCTCTCTCTGCTTCGCGCTTCATATCCTTCTTTTGAATATCCGCACGCTTGTCATAAAGCTTTTTACCTTTTGCCAAAGCAATTTTAACCTTTACAAGACCATTATTTAGATAAACCTCAAGAGGAACGATTGTGTAACCGTTTTCTTTAATTTTGCTAAAAAGTCTATTAATCTCTGCCTTGTGCAAAAGAAGCTTTCTAGGACGAAGTGGGTCTCTGTTGAAAATATTGCCCTTTTCGTAAGGATTAACGTGCATCTGATATATGTACATTTCCCCATTATCAATACGTACAAAGGCCTCTTTGATAGAACACTGGCCCATTCTCATGGATTTTACTTCTGTGCCATGTAATTCAATGCCTGCCTCATATTCTTCTTCCATGAAGTACTCATGATATGCCTTTTTATTGTTAGCTATTAACTTTCTGCCTTCTTTATTCATCACATAATCTCCAAGTCCGCTAGTTACATAGACAATCCTTAGTATTTCTTCTCTCATCTAACACGATTCGTTGAAGAAATCTAAGAGCTTGTCTATTACTAGCTCATTTAAATATTAAAAACGTTTAAACTCCTCAAGAATGAAATCTATCGTTCTAGCCTGTTCATCAACAGAATCCAAAATAACAGTTACCGGCTGTCCTAATTTGAAGGTACGGCCAGTGTGCTCTCCTACTAATGTAAGGTTTTCTTCTATGAAATCATAGTGGTCATCATATAAAGTAGACACATGAACAAGACCTTCCACGGTGTTTTCAAGCTCCACATAAATTCCCCAACCTGTAACAGAAGAAATGTTGCCTTGGAATTTCTGTCCAATGAATTCTTTCATATATTGAACCATCTTTAGTTTATCTACTTCACGCTCACAATCCTCAGCACGACGCTCAAGCTTGCTAGTTTGAATTGCAACCTCTGGAAGGATGCTCTCATAGTGAGAAAGCTTTCTCTCATTCATTCTACCTCTGAGATGATCCTTTATGATTCTGTGAATTTGTAAATCAGGATATCTTCTGATCGGAGATGTAAAGTGACAATAGTACTGGGCCGCCAAACCAAAGTGGCCTTTACACTCTACATCATATCTAGCCTGTTGCATACTTCTTAGAGTCATTTTAGTGATAACAGCCTCATCCTCATGTCCTTTTAGTGATTCTAACATTTTCTGAATCTCCTTTGGATGAATATTGTCTGTTTTTCCTTTAAGCACATAACCGCATGCCCCTAAGAATTTGCCAAGAGTCTGCATTTTCTCTGGGTCAGGTGCGCCGTGAACTCTGTATACAAAAGGTGATTCCATAAGATTAAAATGCTCTGCAACAGTTTCATTTGCTGCAAGCATGAAATCCTCGATAAGTTTATGAGCATCGTTTCTCTCGTATGGAGCCAGCCCAATTACTTTTCCGTTTTCGTCTATTAAAATATGAGTTTCAGGAAAATCAAAATCTATTGCGCCTCTCTTTTTGCGCTTAGCTCTAAGAATCTTTGAAAGCTCATACATTTTATCAATCATTTCTGACACATCAGCATACTTCTGACGTTCTGTTTCATCACCTGTCATAATGGCATAAACACTAGTATATGTCATGCGATGATTGCTATGGATAACTGACTCACATATCTCATGGTCTATAAGCTCGCCCTTTTTATTAAAGGTCATGATGCAAGAAAGGGCTAATCTATCCTCTCCTTCATTTAAAGAGCACATGCCATTAGAAAGAGTGTGTGGCAACATAGGTATAACTCTATCTGCCAAATAAACAGAAGTTCCACGCTTTAATGCCTCTACATCAAGTGCCGATGACTCCTGTACATAATTTGTAACATCAGCAATATGTACACCCAGCACATAATTACCATTTTCCATTACAAGTGAAACACCATCATCAATATCCTTTGTATCCTCACCATCAATAGTGACAACGCATAAATCTCTAAGATCATTACGACCAGCCATGTCTGCCTCTGAAACTGGCTTGGCAACTGTTGATGCCTGTTTAATTACCTTAGCAGGAAATTCTGATTCGATTCCAAAGCCACGAACAATGGATAAAATATCTACACCAGGATCATTCTTATGGCCTAGTATCTCAGTAATATGTCCCTCTGGCTTATGGTTATCATCACCATAATCATCAATATGGCAGACAACCTTGTGACCGCTAACAGCTCCCATATCCTTACCTGCTGGGATAAAAATATCTCTGCCAAGCTTTTGGCTGTCAGCAACAACAAATCCAAAATTCTGGCTCTTTTCAAAAGTACCAACTACGTCCGAAAAACCATGTGTAATGATTCTAATTACTTTGGCCTCCTGGCGTTTGCCTGGCGCTCCAAAAGTGAGAACCGCCGCAACAGTATCATCTTGCATAGCAAAGCCCGTATTGTCTCTGCCTACAAAATAATCTTCATCCTGTCCCTCTACCTCTATGAATCCAAATCCATCCTTGTGAGAAATAAATCTACCTATGATATCAGGCTCTACATTATCGTAATTAGGTTTGTTTGCCCTTTTTGCCACCTCATTAAGAGACTGCTTTTTAGCAGCCGCCTCTGCCTTTGTAGGCTTTTTAGAACGGTGGTCTTTTGTTTTAATAAATTTAGGTCTATTTTCAGCGATTTGATATTTGCCTCGTTTTGTAATCTCTACCTGTCCTTCCTCAACAAGCTCCTGTAAAACCTGGGCAAATTCTGCGCGTTTATCCTTTTCTACATCTAAAAGAATTTCTAAATCCTTTTTCTTCATAGGGATATAAGCCGAGCTTTTGAAAACGTCCATTAAAAAATGTTTTTGTTTGTCGAATTCCTTCATATTCCTCCTAAGTAACATCTACATAAAACACGAAAAGCCACCCAAACGGGTGGCATAAATATCATAAAACTTAAAAACTCTTAATATTAAGAACAGCAGAAAGTACAAAGAAAAGAATAACGCAAACGCTTGTAAGCTTAACAAGTAATCCTTCTCTAGAACGTCCTTTGTTGCGGCTCCAATATGAGTCAAACTGCTGTCCTGATAAAGAACCGAGTCCGTTCTGCTTTCCTTCCTGGAATAATATTATAACTGTGAGTGCCACACAAATAGCTATTAATAGAATAATAAGTACTAATTTTAATGTTTGCATAATGCCTCCTAATTAGGGCTAAAATTTATAATACTTGTTACTAGTTTTCGCAACATTTGAAGTATATCATAGCATTCTTTCGATTTCAACCCTTTATAATCGAGCATCAAAATTCATTCCTGCCAATAGTCCTTCATCAGCAGCTTTTCTCTGTTTTTGATAAGGATTATCTTCATTAGGATATTTTATTTGTGTGGTTGTTGTTCCGCCAGAAACATAAGATTTACCGCATTCAGGGCAAATCGCAGTATGTATAGCAACCGATGCATTAAGAACCTTCCCGCCCTCTTTTTTTGCTTTGTCATAAGCGTTAGAAACATGCTCCTGTTCATGACCACGCACTCGAGATGCCGCAGCCTCAGGAGAAACATGCTGGGCAGACTTAAAAGAAACCTGTTCATCACTTCCATCCTGATATTTTCTAGAAGCACAGGTTTCACATTCAATAATACCTGCTCGTTTGGCCGCACGTTCAGAGGTAAAATTTTTGGCTAACGCATCATTTTTACCCTCTGCTTTAAGCTCCTCAGCCACACGTGTAGATCCATATGGTTGCTGTATTATTATACCAGCACCTGGCATATTATATGCTGAACTAATACCTAGCATAAAAACACCACCTTTACCACTGCCTATAGTTATTTTTACTATATCATCTTAATAAGAAAAATCTATGAACACCTTTTATTTTGTTAAAATGAGTTTTATACTATCACTATTATGTTAAATGCGGGGGAAGAATTATGTTAAGTAGATATTTTGTATACTTTATTATATATAGCTTTTTAGGTTGGATTTACGAGACAATCTATTGCACTCTACACGAGAAAGCATGGGAAAACAGAGGCTTCTTATATGGACCTTGTATTCCCCTTTACGGTGTTGGTGCCACGCTAGCCCAGTTTTTATTTGTTGATTTACCTTTTTATGGAGTCAACCACCCATCATATTTAACAATCTTCCTTGGTTGCGCTCTAGGTTCTTTCATTCTAGAATATTCCACCTCATATGTTTTGGAAAAACGCTTCCATGCCAGATGGTGGGATTATTCAGAATTCCCATTAAATATCAATGGTCGAGTATGTCTAATATTTACTGCATGCTTTGGTGTAGCAGGTATTATAGTCACCCAGTATATTGTCCCACCTGTGGTATGGTTACTAGCCTTTATACCTGAGACTATAATCGAGCTACTAGCTCTCATATTCATGTTTTTATTTGGATTTGACATGGCATTAACTATTTCTGCTCTTACTAGTTTTGCCAAAGAATTCGAACGAATCAATGAACAAATTAATGCTCAAATGGCTGAAAGAATTCAGGCTGCCTTTGCAAAGCACGAACCTGTTACCCAGTCTGACATAGACATGAAGGAACAGCTGTCTACTGAATACGTAAAACAATGGATTAAAAACGCCACTGCTACACAGCGTGGCCAGTTCCGTCACATTGCAAAGTTTACCCACCCTGTAGCGTCTACAAAAGCTTTGTTGGATAAAGGCTCTGAATATTTAAGAAGAAAAAAGAAGTAATAAAAAAACATCTGCCAATCAAATCGATAAGCAGATGTTTTATTTTACCTAATTATTATTTAGCATTCTCGTTAGCTTTAACTGCATCCTCTGGCTTCTCAACCTGTGCAATAGCAGCCTTCTGCATTGGAATGCGGCAGTTCTTGTTGCTACCAAACTCTACAATAACTGTAGTCTCATCTGGAATTGAAATAACAACACCGTAAAAACCGCTAGTTGTAAGTACTGTATCTCCAACAGCAAGAGCATTCATCATAGCTGTCTTAGCGTTCTGCTCCTTTTTCTGTGGGCGAATCATGAAGAAATACATGAATACAAAAAGTACTACAATCCAAATAATCAAGCTGATTGAACTATTCATTCCGTCCATCAAATTATCCTCCTAAATCTTGACTCACTAGAAGTCTTTATAACACTGAAATCTATTTTACATAAATACTATTTCTTAAGCAAGAAAATTTAGCCTAATTAATATTATTTTAAGAATTAGTCTTCTCCTGCAGCCATAGATTCTAATTTGAACTTCTTGTAAGCCGCATAATTACCTGCATCTAAGGCATCTCTAATCTCTTCCATCATAGTATTGTAGAAATAAAGATTATGAAGAACGCAAAGTCTCATACCAAGCATTTCTTTAGCCTTTAACAAGTGTCTAACGTAGGCTCTAGAATATGTTCTACATGTAGGGCATCCACATCCCTCTTCGATAGGTCGCATATCCTTTTCAAACTTCTGATTGAAAAGATTGAGTTTGCCATGATTTGTATAAACATGACCATGACGTCCATTTCTACTTGGGTAAACACAGTCAAAGAAATCAATTCCTCTGTCAACTGCCTCTAAAATGTTAGCAGGTGTTCCTACGCCCATCAAATATGTAGGCTTATTCTGTGGTAAATGAGGAACTACATTATCCAAAACATCATACATCTGCTCATGACTCTCACCTACAGCGAGTCCACCAACAGCATAGCCTGGTAAATCAAGCTCTGAAATCTGTTTTGCATGTTCAATACGAATGTCATTGTAAACCGCACCTTGGTTGATACCAAAAAGAAGCTGTTCTTTGTTTATGGTATCCTCTAAGGAATTAAGGCGATTCATTTCTTCTTTGCATCGATATAGCCATCTAGTTGTTCTAGCAACAGAATCCTCTACATATTTACGTTCTGCAAGTGCAGGTGGGCACTCATCAAATGCCATAGCAATTGTAGAACCAAGATTTGATTGAATCTGCATAGACTCTTCTGGACCCATAAAAATCTTGCGACCATCGATGTGGGAATTAAAGGTAACACCCTCTTCTTTGATTTTTCTAATACCAGCAAGAGAAAATACCTGGAATCCGCCTGAATCAGTGAGGATTGGTCTATCCCAAGCCATGAACTTATGAAGACCGCCAAGTTCTTTTATGAGCTTATCTCCAGTTCTAACATGAAGATGATATGTATTCGATAATTCAACCTGACATTTTATTTCACGCAAATCATCAGTAGATACAGCTCCTTTGATTGCAGCAACTGTACCAACATTCATAAATACAGGTGTTTCAATAACACCGTGAACAGTGTGAAATCTTCCCCTTTTGGCCCTTCCCTCAGTTTTTAATAATTCGTATTTCAATTCTTATAAAACTCCTTAATATAATCAACTCTATCTGTCATATGACTAAGCATTGCATCACAGATAGTAATAGCACACATGGCCTCTATAACAACCACAGCTCTTGGAACAATAACAGGATCATGTCTGCCATGAATCTCGATATCTACTTCTTCCCCCTTCTCATTTACAGTATGCTGCATTTGAGAAATTGAAGGAGTTGGTTTGATGGCAGCTCTAACGATAATGTCATCACCATCAGAAATGCCTCCAAGTATTCCGCCACTATGGTTAGTAGATTTAATTATTTTATCATCAAAAATTTCAAATTCATCATTATTAAGTTTTCCTGTAGATTTAGCGGCAGCAAAGCCATCGCCAATCTCCACACCCTTAACTGCACCGATTGATACTAATGCTTGAGCAAGCTTAGCATCTAATTTATCAAATACTGGATCTCCTATGCCAGCAGGAACTCCAGTTACAACACATTCAACTACACCACCTGCACTATCTTGATTCATGATACATGCATCAAGATATTCCTCGGCAGCTTTAGCAGCGAATGCATCTGGCATGGCAACAGAATTCAAATCACGCTCACCCAATTCAAACTCCGAAATAGATATATCACCAATAGATTTCGTATATGCGAATACTTCTATTCCTAATTCTCTAAGGAGCTTGGCACAAATAGCTCCGGCAGCAACTCTTCCAATAGTTTCTCTACCAGAAGAACGTCCGCCACCTCTATAATCACGTCTGCCAAATTTCTCATAGAATCCAAAATCAGCATGACCTGGTCTAAAAGTATTTGCAATGTTGCCGTAGTCCTTTGAATGCTGATCATTATTTCTAACCATCAAAGAAATAGGCGTTCCGGTAGTATGTCCCTCAAAAACACCTGAAAGAATCTCTACTTTATCGCCCTCAGCTCTTTGGGTTGTATATTTAGACTGTCCTGGTTTCCTACGGTCTAAATATATTTGAATATCTTCTTCACAAAGACTTAAGCCTGCTGGAAAACCATCAATAACCACGCCTAAAGCAGCCCCATGAGACTCACCCCATGTTGTAATTGTAATTTTGTTGCCGAATGATGAACCTGCCATTTCAATACCTCCAAAAAAGGGGCTGTAATCACAGCCCCAAGTAAAAGCCCTATTTAATCTTTACAATGATAATGCTATTTGGTTTAGCAATTTTGATTGGTGCATTCTGCATAAGTGAATGTCCCTGTTCTTTATCAATAGTAAAGCTTCTGATTTCGTTTGTATCGTGATTAAGTGAAACGTAATATTTATCACCTGGTAATACAGCAAAGCTCTTTGGATAATCTCCACTAATAAAGCTGTGTGAGAAGTAAGAAATCTTTCCTGACTTTGGATCTCTCTTGTACATACAAATAGCATTGAGACCATCAACACTGGCATATACAAAATCGCCGTCCTCACCGAATCTAATATTTGTACCAGTACTAATTTCCTCATCCTCACCAACAAGAAGTGAAACAGTCTGGATATTCTCGAAATCTGGATGATCCTCGATAATATGATAGTCATAAACTAAAATCTCATTAGACATTTCAGTAATTACATATGCATATTTGCCATCTGGTGAAAATTTCATTTTAAGAGGTGCTGAACCCATTGTGCATCTAACGATATCAACAAGACGAAGCTTGCCCATCTCGTAGTCTACCTCGTAGATTTTGATCTGATGAAGACCATTTTCTACAACACAAAGGAATCTCTCGTCTGGAGTAAGCTCAACACATGTACAGTGTGGGTAAAGAGGTCTATCAGCAACTGATTTACCAATTCCCTGATGGAAAATACCATCAGCAATACCAGCAATACTGCCATCCTCATTAAGCTTCATCATGGTAACACGACCATCATGATATCCTGCAACGAATAAATATCTATTCTGAGAATCAACGCAAAGGTTGCAACCACGCATACCTCCAACCCATTCCTGATTCATTTTTTCAAGGTCGCCATTCTCAAGAATTCTGAATGATGCAACACCCTCATCTGCAATAGAATATAAATATTTATTATCCTTTGAATTAATAATATCTGAAGGATTATTAATAGGTGCAACACTCTGTTCTTTAAGTACGCCAGTATCAGGATCAACATCATAAACATAAATACCAACGCTTGTCTCATGAGTGTAAGTTCCAACGTAAGCTACATATTTGTCTGCCATTGTATTCTCCTCGTATTTAGCTATGCTTCTTTGCGTCTAAGTATATCAAACTCATCTGGAGTAACTGAAAGCTTAATGAAAAGCTTTTGCTTTGGATGTGGACAACTCTCCATATCTGCTCCATTTTCATCCTTTATACCTAAAACTTCTACTTCTATATTATCTCCGTTTGGCTTCATAATTTCAATAGTTTCGCCAACTGAAAATTTATTACGCTGTTCTATCTCAAAGAAACCTTCGGAATTAGTAGCACCAGCGATACCTAAATACGTATATCCGATATTATATGTATTGTTGTCGTAAATCTGCGACTCCTCTGATGGCTTGCCATAGAAGAATCCAGTAGTAAACTGACGATAAGTACATGCAGAAATTTGTTCCTTGTACCAATCTAAATTTGCTTCATATTTTTCAACAGATTCCTTGCAATCATCAATAGCCTTGCGATAAGTTCTAGCTACTGTTGCAACATAAAGAGCAGTCTTCATACGACCCTCAATTTTGAAGCTGTCAATACCTGACTCTAACAAATCAGGAACATGCTCTATCATACACAAATCTTTTGAATTGAAAATGTATGTACCTCTCTCATTTTCTTCGATTGGAAGGTACTCACCTGGACGCTGTTCCTCAACAACGGCATATTTCCATCTGCATGGATGAGTGCACTCGCCGTGGTTAGCATCTCTTCCAACAAAGTAATTTGAAAGAAGGCAACGACCTGAATAAGAAATACACATTGCACCATGGATGAAGGTTTCGATTTCTAAGTCATCAGGGATATTTGCTCTAATCTCTTTGATTTCTTTTAAAGATAATTCTCTGGCTGAAACTACTCTAGTAGCCCCAAGGTCATACCAGAATTTGTATGTGCCATAGTTAGTATTGTTTGCCTGTGTACTAACATGACGCTCAATATTAGGACAAATCTCCTTTGCCAACATAAATACAGCTGGATCAGCAATAATTAAAGCATCAGGACCAATTTCGTTCAATTCCTTGAAATATTCCTTAACGCCTTCAAGATCCTCGTTGTGAGCTAAAATATTGGCTGTAACATAAACCTTTACTCCATGATCGTGAGCAAATTTAATACCCTCAATCATATCTTCCTTTGAGAAGTTCTTTGCCTTTGCTCTAAGACCATAAACCTCTCCACCGATATAAACTGCATCTGCTCCATAAATTACAGCAACCTTTAGTACTTCAAGGCTGCTAGCTGGAACTAATAATTCTGTATTTCTCATTACTATCCTTTCACACTAATACTAACACCGTCTCCAAGAGGAAGAATCGTCGTAGTAAAATCACCATCATGAGTCAATTCGTAAAGATAATCTCGCATTCTCTTGTGAATGGTACGATTACGTCTGGTAATAGCATAACGTGACTCAATAATATCTCCATCCTGTAAAACGTTGTCAGTAACTACCACACCGCCACTTCGAATCAGTCTTTTTATTTCTGGCCAGAAATTAATGTACTGACCCTTAGCTGCATCCATAAATATGAAATCAAATGGACCCTCTAGAGTAGGGAGAATTTCCATTGCATCCCCCTCTAAAAGTGTAATTTGATTATCTCTGCCAGTTCTTTTGAAATTCGCATTTGCGATAGGAATGCGAGGCTCGTAATTCTCAATAGTTGTAATCACTGCATCCTCGCCAGCTGCCTCAGCCATAACATTTGCAGAAAAGCCAACTGCGGCCCCCACCTCTAAAATACGCTTTGGTTGATTCATTCTGATTAGCAGCTGAAGCAGGTTAACTGTTTCAGTTCTAATAATCGGAACATAGGTCTCTAAAGCTTCTTTTTGGATTTCCTGTAAAACAGGACTAAGCTCTGGGTAGAGACTATTTAGGTAAGTGGTATATCTTTCATCAACAATCATTTTAAACTTCCATAATGATTGGAATAATCATTGGTCTACGCTGTGTTTCGTGCCATACAAAATCAGAAAGATTATCTCTAATTTCTGATTTAATTTTGTTCCAATCAGTAATATTCTTTTCTTCAAGAGCTTCCATTGTCTCGGTAAGAACTGCTCTTGCGCTGTCCATCAAGTCCTCAGAATCTCTAACGTAAACGAAACCTCTCGATACGATATCAGGACCAGCAAGAACTGTACCTGAAGCGCTGTCTAAAGTAAGAACTACAATAATAATTCCATCCTCAGCAAGCTTCTGTCTATCTCTAAGAACTATATTACCTACATCACCGACACCAATACCGTCTACCATAATAGCGCCAGTATGTACATGACCTGTAATCTTAGAATAATTATCTCCTAATTCAAGAACATCTCCTGAACGAATAATTTTGATATGGTCATGGTCCCAACCAAGGGACTCAGCGATTTTAGCCTGAGCTGTAAGGTGTTTGAACTCGCCATGCACTGGAATGGCAAACTGAGGACGTACCAAAGAATAAATAAGCTTGATTTCCTCAGCGCAAGCATGTCCTGAAACATGAACATCCTGCATTACGATTTGTGCTCCACGCATAGTAAGGTCATTTATAACATTGGATACTGCCTTTTCATTACCTGGAATTGGATGTGATGAAAATACAATCATATCTCCAGGCTTGATTTGAACCTTTTTGTGAGTACCGTTAGCCATACGTGAAAGTGCAGCCATGGACTCGCCCTGAGAACCAGTTGTAACAAGTACAATCTTCTCATCAGGATATGCCTTTAGTGATTCAATATCAATAAGTGTATTATCTGGAATGTGAAGGTATCCAAGCTTTTGAGCTGTATCAATAGTATTAACCATTGAACGGCCCTCTACACATACCTTTCGTCCGTATTTATCAGCTGAGTTAATAATCTGCTGAACACGGTCTACGTTTGATGCAAATGTTGCAATGATAATACGTGTTTTGTCATTATCAGCAAAAATAGAATCAATTGTTTTACCTACAGTTTTCTCAGAGGCAGTAAAGCCAGGGCGCTCTGCATTTGTACTATCGCACATAAGAGCAAGTACACCCTTTTTACCGATTTCTCCTAAACGCTGTAAGTCAATTGGGTCACCATAAACAGGTGTGTAATCTACCTTGAAATCTCCAGTATGAACTACGATACCTGCTGGTGAATAAATAGCAAGAGCCGCAGCATCCTGAATACTGTGATTTGTACGAATAAACTCTACTCTAAAATCACCAGCATTAATATGTGTACCGTATTTAACTACCTTACGCTTAACCTTTGTAAGCATCTTGTGCTCCTCGAGCTTGTGCTCAATAAGGCCGTTTGTAAGCTTAGTTGAGTAAATAGGACAAACATTAAGCTCCTTAAAAACATAAGGAATAGCACCAATATGGTCCTCGTGACCATGGGTGATAAAAAAGCCTTTAAGCTTGTCTTGATTCTCCTTCAGATATGAAATATCTGGAATAACCAGATCTACGCCCAGCATATCGTCCTCAGGAAATGAAAGTCCGCAATCCACCACAATAATACTGTCTCCATATTGGAAAGCAGTAATATTCATGCCGATTTGCTCAAGACCTCCAAGTGGAATAATCTTTAGCCTTTCAGCTGTCTGTTCAGTTTTCTTTTTCAAAAAATAACCTCCTAATTCAATTTAAAAACATCGTAATTAATAATCAATGTCAGCATCCTCGCCAACTAACTCTTCAAATAGTTTCGCTACTGCTTCGAATTCAACATCATCCTCTACAAATTCATAGACAATATTGTCGCCTTCATCAGCAACTGCTTTAAGGATAGTGCCTTCACTATCCTCATTCTCATCTTCGCTATCGCAAACAAGTAAATATTTATTTCCAGAAAGCTGGGTCTCTTCTAGTACATAAAATGTTAAATCTTCTCCATCTGCTCCAGCTAAAATAATCTTATCCATATTATCTCCTATTATCTAAGTAATCCTGTAAAATGATTGCCGCTGCAATTTGGTCAATAACCTTTTTGCGGTCTTTTTTAGCAACTCCAGACTCTTCAAGAATCTCATCCGCATATACGGTAGTAAGTCTTTCGTCAACTAGCTCAATAGGAATATCAACTCTCTTTTCTAAGAGTGCTTTGAATTTGAGGGTATCCTCACAACGGAATCCCTCACTATCATCCATATTTCGTGGATATCCAAGAATAATTTTCTCTACTGAATATTCATCACAAATTTCTTTTATTCTAACAAGAGTATGACGCAAAGCACTGGCTCTCTCACGAGTGATTGTCTCAAATTCTTGTGCAGTCAAAAGCAAAGGGTCACTAAGCGCGACCCCCACAGTTTTTGTCCCATAATCAAGACCAAGAATTCTTCCTGCCATTACTTGCTCCAGCTCTCACTAGAAATGTATTCCTTAAGAAGCTCCTCAACGAGCTCATCACGTTCAACCTTCATAATAAGGCTTCTTGCATTATTATGACTTGTGATATATGTAGGATCACCAGACATAATGTATCCCACAATCTGATTCACCGGATTATAGCCTTTCTCTGATAATGCACTATACACCTGCTCAAGTACATCCTTAACTCCAACAGGATTCTCCTTTTGAACCTTAAAATATTGTGTGTTACTTAAATCTGCCATAATTACCTCGTCTCTCAAAAATCCCACAATATAGCAACCATTACTGAGATTATTGTAATATAGAAATGCCTAAATTTCAATAACCAAGTACTGCCCGTCACCAGCGGCACCTGTAGCTTTCGCTTTCAAAATACAATTGCTATAATCCTTATTATTTTCATTCAATAGAGCACATTTAATATACTCTTTTGAATAACCTACAAAATATTCTTTCCCGTCGATAGTAGCTTTTTCTTCTAGTAGAACGTCAAGTGTTTTACCAATATGATTCTTTCTATATGCTAGTGTGCTTTCATTACCCTTTGCAATAAGTCTAGCACTTCTATCCTTTTTAATGGCGTTAGTTAACTGGCCAGGCATTGATGCAGCCTTTGTACCAGCGCGCTTAGAGTAGGCAAAAACATGAAGCTCATAAAAAGCTATCTGCTCAACATAATCTTCTGTAATCTGGTATTCTTCTTCTGTCTCACCTGGAAATCCAACAATAATATCAGTTGTGATAGCAGGATCATCAAAATATTTTCTAAGAATAGCGACTCCATTAGTATACTCTTCAATTGTGTATTTTCTGTTCATTCTTTTAAGAACAGTATCACATCCTGATTGCAAAGATAAATGGAAATGTGGACATATCTTTTTCAATGCAGATACTCTCTTTGCAAAATCCTCTGTGACAATCTGTGGCTCTAACGAGCCCATTCTAATTCTCTCTATACCAGGGATTTGTTCTACAGCCTCTAGTAGGTCTGCCAAACCATAATCCTTGCCGTTTCCATATGAGCTTAGATGGATGCCTGTAATAACAACCTCTTTATATCCATTGTTTGCAAGCCCTGTAACCTCTGTCACAACATCCTCAATATCTCGGCTTCTGATACGACCTCGAGCAAATGGAATAATGCAATAGCTGCAGAACTGGTTACATCCATCCTGAACCTTAACGAAGGCTCTAGTATGTTCAGAGTCCTTTTCGATAATCATATTCTCGTAGTCTACGTTACCTTCGTTAATATCTATATAATCAAGAATTGGTTCTCCACCAAGATTCTCATAATATTCGTGAATTTTAGGAACTAAATCGTTCTTTTTATTATTTCCAAGGATAATATCTGCTCCAAGCTCCTCTGCTATATCCTTACCAAAATTTTGAACATAACAACCAGCTGCCACAACGCAGGCATCAGGATTAAGCTTTTTGCATTTATGTATCATTTGTCTTGATTTTCTATCTGCAATATTTGTAACAGAGCAAGTATTGATGACATATACATCTGCCTGTTCATCAAAACTTACTATGGTAAATCCGTCTTTTTTTAAAAGCTCTTCCATGGCTTCTGTTTCATATGCATTAACCTTGCATCCAAGGTTGTGTAAAGCTGCTTTTTTCATTGATATTTTAGCCTTTCTATTTGACTTTTAACTGCCATTGTTTTAGTATAAATTTATATATTTAATATAAATCTTTGGAGGAGGCAGCAGAATGAAAACAGTTCAAATTTCTCTTAACTCAATCGACAAGGTAAAGTCTTTTGTTAACACAATTAGCCAATTTGACTATGATTTTGATCTAGTAAGCGGACGTTATGTAATTGACGCAAAGTCTATTATGGGCATCTTCTCACTTGACTTATCTAAGCCTATCGATCTTACAGTTCATGCTGAAGGCGATGCTGAAGACGTTATGTCTACATTAAAGGATTACATCGTTTAATCTTCGCTATTAGTAATAATATTAGGAGCCTTGCAATTGCAAAGCTCCTTTTTATTTATCTTACTTTTACAATCTCAACTGTCTCTATAGCTTGTTTCATAAGCTCATCAATCTTCTCATCCAAATTATGCTCATGCTTCTCAATAGCCTCAAGCTTTGGTTTTGTCACTGGATGCTTTGCAACGAAAATTGTACAACAATCCTCGTATGGCAAAATCGATGTCTCGTAAGTATCAATCTTTTCAGAAATATCTACAATATCCTGCTTATCAAAAGCAATCAATGGTCTGTATACAGGAAGTGAACATACCGCATTAGTACAATTTAATGACTGCATAGTCTGGCTAGCAACCTGGCCAATTGACTCACCTGTAACAAGTCCAAGACAATCATTTTCCTTAGCGAAATGCTCAGCAATTCTCATCATGTATCTTCTCATGATAATAGTAAGCTCCTCATGAGCACACTGCTGATAAATGTATAACTGAATATCTGTAAAATTAACAATATGTAAATCGATTGGTCCAGAATACTTAGCAACAAGCTTTGCTAAATCAACAACCTTTTGCTTTGCCTGCTCTGAAGTATATGGTGGCGCATGGAAATATGTAGCAGAAAGTGTAACGCCACGCTTTGCAATCATATAACCAGCTACAGGAGAATCAATTCCGCCTGAAAGCAAAAGCATAGCCTTGCCTGCTGTACCAACTGGCATACCACATGGGCCAGGAATCTCTGTAGAATAAATTGCAATGTTCTCTCTAACTTCTACATAGATAATTTTATCTGGCTTGTGTACATCTACATGCATCTCTGGGAATGCGTCAAGTAAGCGTGCACCAATTTCTGCAGCGACCTCCATTGATGTCATAGGATATTGCTTGTTTGCACGACGTCCCATTACCTTAAATGAAAAGTTCTTGTCTTCAAACTCTTCATCAACGTACTTAATAACTGCCTCTGCCATTTTATCGAAGCCCTCATCTGGGACTACTACTGTAGGGCAGATTGCGCTGATACCAAAAACATGCTGCAATGCAGCTACTGCCTCATCATAATCGTACTCACCCTCAACAGAGATAAAGATACGACCACTTTGTTTTTTTACTATAAAGTTGCCATCTACTTCGTAGAGTGCTCTCTTAATCTGACGAACAAGTGCATCCTCAAAAACATAACGGTTCTTGCCCTTAACACCTATCTCAGAATATTTAATTAAAAATGCTTGATATGTCATAATAACCTTTCTATAAAACCATTAATGGTACTAGTTCTTCCATTGCTTTGATTGTAGCCTCTACTTCTTCCATTGTATTCTCAGGGCAGAAACTAAAACGAATAGTACGTTCAAGTAAATCCTTTTCAAGACCAATAGATTTGAGAGTCTCACTAATTGCTGGCTTGTTAGATGAGCAAGCGGAACCAGCAGAAACAAATACTCCGTAATTGTCCTGAAGAGCATTCAAAATAACCTGCGCCCTTGTTCTATTTCCTTTGATAGATGCACTAACTATTTGTGGTGCACTATTCTCATCAACATGACCATTGATTGTGACTCCGTCAATAGCCAAAAGGCCTTCAATCAGTCGATGTCTCATAGCATACATGTGCTGACGATTACTGTCAAGATTATCGTAGGCTTCTTTGACAGCAACGCCAAGAGCTGCAATAGCTGGAACATTTTCTGTACCAGAGCGCATACCTCTCTCATGGCCACCACCAAGAATCTGTGGAACCATAATGTTGTAAAGTGCCTCATTAATATAAATAAATCCAGAACCTTTTGGACCGTGAATTTTGTGACCACTAACAGTAAGAATATCAATATCCATTTTCTTTGGTAAAATTTTGAACTTACCAAAGGCCTGAATAGCATCCACATGGAAAATAATATCTTTATTAAAAGCTTTAATGAGCTTGCCTGCCTCGGCAACTGGCTGAAGAGCACCTATCTCATTGTTAACCATCATAATAGATACAAAAATTGTATCTTCTCTAAGTGCTGATTTTAGCTCCTCAAGGTCAATCACTCCATACTCATCTGTACCAAGATATGTAATTTCAAAGCCTTGTTTTTCAAGATACTTGATAGGGTTTAAAACGCTAGCATGCTCGATTTTGGTGGTGATAATATGATTGCCACGGCGCTTTTTAGCCTCTACCCCACCTTTAATAGCAAGATTGTTGCTCTCAGTTCCACCAGAAGTAAAATATATTTCCTTTGGTTGAACCTTTAAAACTCCTGAAATAATCTCTCTAGCTTCCTTAAGATAATCCTTCCCCTTTGCTCCCATACTATGTAAAGAAGATGGATTACCAAAGTTCTCTTGGAGACATTCCTGCATTATTTTCATCGCACCATCAGAGCATCTGGTGGTTGCGGAATTATCAAAATAAATCATTACATTTCCTCGCATTTAAGCATCAACATACTGAGTGTACAAATAGCTGCGGTATCTGTTCTTAGGATTCTGCTTCCAAGTGAAATAAGTTTGGCAGAATCCTTAACCATTTCGATTTCAGTAGAATCAAATCCGCCTTCAGGGCCAATAAATACGCCAATGCTTTGCCCCTTTTCTATTGTTGCTAGAACATCAAAAGTATCCTGCATTCCATTTTTACACTCATATGGTAAAAGAATTATGTCTAAATCCTTGGCATATTCATAAGCCTGTTTGAAGGTCATTATCTCGTGAATATTGGGGATAATTGATCGCTTAGATTGTTTTGCCGCAGACTCGGCAATAGCCTGATATCTTTGTAATTTATTCTTTTTCTTTTTATCATCCAGCTTTACTATACAGTTTTTCATTTCAACTGGTATGATCTCGTATGCTCCAAGCTCCACACATTTTTCGATGATAGTTTCGATTCTATCTCCCTTTGGAAGAGCCTGAAATAGATATATTTTATTAGGAAGCTCAGTAGAAGGAACCTGCTCTACCACAGAAACAACCAGTTCATCATCACAGGCTTGTTCAACCTGACAGATGTAGTTGTCACCATCTGAGCATGAAACTCTAATTTTCTCGCCATTTTTAAGGCGCACAACTCTAATAAGATGATGTGCGTCTTGGCCAGAAATCCTAATTTGTCCATTAACTGGAGAATTCTCAATAAAAACCTGTTGCATAATTATTATTTACGAGCGGTGATATTAACCCACTCACCTTGATGATTAATCTCTACTACAGTAAGTCCAACATTCTCTAAAGCGGCTTTAACCTCTTGTTCCTTGAAGTCAATAATGCCTGAGGAAATAAAGTACGCTCCATCCTTCATAGTAGGTGGAATGGCTGGAGCCATTGCAATAATGATGTCCGCTAAAATATTAGCTACAACCACATCATATTTGCCGTATCCTACCTGATCCTGTAGTTTTTTGTCATCAATAAGGTTTCCAACATAAAAATCGCCAGCAGATTTATCAATATGATTAACCTGGAAATTCTCATATGTGGAAGCAATACAATCCTCATCGATATCTGTACCTACTAAATGGCATTTTCCATCTAAAAGCTTGTTGGCGATGATAGAAAGAATACCGCTGCCGCAGCCAATATCAAGAATTTCGTCCCCAGCCTTAAGATATTTCTTTAATTGTCTAATGCAAAGCTGAGTAGTCTCATGCTTTCCTGTACCAAAAGAAACTCCTGGGTCAATTTCAACGAAAATTTTACCCTGGTCTGCAGGTGCAATTTCTTCCCATGTAGGTTTAATTAAAATGTCATCGATATAGAAAGACTTGAAGAACTGTTTCCAGTTGTTAATCCAATCCTCTTGCTTTGTAATAGAAGTATCTATTGTAGCCTCTCCAATATCCATAGTCTGCTTTAATTCTTCAAGAGCAGCTTTAACCTGAAGTAATAATGATTCGTGATCATCGTCCTCTCCAAGGTAGAAGCACACTTTTGATAAACCTAAATCCTCTGGCAAATCAGGCTGAAGCTCTTCATACTCGCCCCCCTGCTTTTCACCAGATACAGGCACATTATTTTCTATCTCGATTGACAGTATGCCAAGCTCCATAAGAGCTGCACTAACAAAATCCTCTGCCTGTGTAGTTGTATTAATAGAATATTTAATCCAATTCATATTAACCTCATAAAAAATCACATATCAGAGTTTCTCTGATATGTGTAATAAATAAAATACTAAGCTTGTGACTTGGCTGCTGCCGCCTTTGCAGTAATCTCTTCCTTTAAGTCAACGCATTTATCCTTTAACTTGCGAGAAGTACTAGGCGACTGAATAAGTCTAGCAATAAGTTTCATAGCTGCATCATATTTTTTGAAATGCATAGACATATTGGCAAGCATAAATTCAACTGCCTCTGATGCCATTCCGCAATATGGTGGTGTCTCTGAAGAAATAGCCTTCATGAAGCCCTCATAAGCCTGTCGATAGAAACCATCATATTCCTTTTTAATCATTTCTACGATTTTTGGATCAGCATCCTTCTGCCCCTGCAATTCTTTGAGCTGAGCTCTACGCAACCAAGCTATTTTAAGGCAAACATAAGCCTTTTCTGACATTTTTGCACGTTTCTTCATGGTGCAAATAAGTGCAAGCTTGAACTTTTCTATTGAATATTCGTATGAATAAGTCTCAGGAAGTGTCTCTCCTGCCTGTGGTTTAAAACTAGGGCAAAACTCTGAACGAATAAGCTTCACTCTCGCTGTATCTATCTTTGAAAATGTAGTATCCAAAGCTGAATATCCACACTTAGGGCATGATATAAAATCATATTTGCATTTGTCTACATATTCATAGTTAGGTCTAAGATCATAGTCTGGCTCAAGTCTTTTGAGCTTTGTAGTAAGAACAGCCTTTATAGGAAATTCTTTATCACATACTGGACATCTAACCTTTTTATCAAGTATGAAGTCCTTTTCTTCTTTGACTACAGGAGCAGCCGCCTGTGCTGGACTAGCTGCATTTTTCTTAGGTTTGTCCTCAGCCAAAATATCTAGCTCCCCATCCATTGAGAAGCCAAACTTTTCCATTCCTGAAAGTAAATTCATAATATATCCTTTTCTAGTTTGTAGTAGGTAACTTAAACGAACTCTTTAGGGATACGATTCTGTTGAATACAAGAGACTCTGGCTTTGAATCCTTTGAGTCTACACAGAAGAATCCCTGTCTAACAAATTGGAAACTGTCATATGCCTTTGCATCCTTAAGAGATGGTTCAACAAGGCAATCCTTAAGAACTGTAAGAGAGTTTGGATTAAGATTCAAACTTCCATCCTCATTATACACTCCTTTTTCTTCGTCTACAATGTTTTCATAGAGACGCACTTCGGCCTTAAGAGCTGTCTTTGCAGCAACCCAGTGGATTGTTCCCTTTACCTTACGTCCATCTGGAGCATCTCCACCCTTTGTAGCTGGATCATATGTACAGTGAATACATGTAACCTTGCCATTTTCGTCTGTCTCATATGATGTACATGTAACAAAGTAAGCATTCATAAGACGTACTTCATTGCCTGGGAAAAGTCTGAAATACTTCTTAGGTGGCTCAATCATGAAGTCCTCTCTATCTATATAAAGCTCCTTGCCAAATGGTACCTGACGGCTGCCAAGCTCTGGATTTTCAAGGTTGTTTGGAGCATCAAGCCATTCAACATCATCACTCTCATAGTTGTCGATTACAAGCTTTACTGGATCAAGTACAGCCATAACACGTGGACGGCTAGTCTTTAAATCCTCACGAATACAATACTCAAGCATTGCATAATCTGATGAAGAATTAGCCTTTGAAACACCTGAAAGCTCAACAAACTTTCTAAGTGATGAAGGTGTAAATCCACGACGTCTAAGCGCTGCAATAGATACAAGACGTGGATCATCCCAACCATCTACAATACCATCCTCAACAAGCTTTTTGATATAACGCTTTCCAGTAACAACATTTGTAAGATACATCTTTGCAAACTCAATCTGGCGTGGTGGATTTGCAAAGCCTGCTGACTTAACAACCCAATCATAAAGAGGTCTATGGTCCTCAAATTCAAGTGTACAGATTGAATGTGTGATACCCTCGAAAGCATCCTCAAGCGGATGTGCAAAATCGTACATTGGGTAAATGCACCATTTATCGCCTGTATTGTGATGAGTCATGTGTGCAACTCTGTAAAGGATTGGATCACGCATGTTGATGTTAGGTGATGCCATATCAATCTTTGCACGAAGTGTATGGCTACCATCCTCATACTTGCCATTCTTCATATCTTCGAACATCTGAAGATTCTCTTCTACGCTACGGTTTCTGTTTGGATCTTCCTTACCTGGCTTTTCAAAATCGCCACGGTATTCTCTCATCTCATCAGCTGTAAGATCTGAGACATAAGCAAGTCCCTTTTTAATAAGGTCAACAGCAACCTCATACATTCTATCGAAATAATTTGAAGCAAAATAAAGATGCTCTCCCCAATCTGCTCCAAGCCACTGAATATCAGCCTTGATTGAATCAACGAACTCTACCTTTTCTTTTGTAGGGTTAGTGTCATCAAATCTCATATGGAACTCACCATTGTACTTTTTAGCAAGGCCATAATTAAGGATAATTGATTTTGCATGTCCTATATGTAAATAGCCATTTGGCTCTGGTGGGAAACGTGTACAAACATGGTCGTAAACGCCCTCCTTAAGATCCTTATCGATTTCAAGCTCGATAAAATTTTTGCTAACTACTTCTTCACTCATTATATATATAATCCCTTCTAATTATTTTACGTGGTTGTGTGTAAACAAATGGTCACTGCAATATTCGTAATTGCCATTACATTTGCTACAAAATCTAAATTCAAGCTCAGGATTAGTAAGCTCAGTGCGGCCACAAACGGCACATTTGTGCTTTGAAATAGGCGAGCCATCCCTGTAATGTGTACGAGGTGGTGTTGCCTGTCTTCTGAACTCTGCTCGTCTATGAATCTCCTTTGGATTATAGCGAGACATATTCCTTGTCATAAGGAAGAATATAAAGAAATTAAGCAATGACGCGATAATTGGCATAGCAATAAACCAATAGCCTGCCATTGCATATTTAAATACCTCATATCCTATAATCACAAGATAGAAAATGGACATCCATTTCATTTTAATAGGAATAATGAAATATAGTAACACCTGCATATCTGGAAAACAGGTGGAAAAAGCTAAAAATATTGATAAATTCACATAGTAGGTACTAATGTAATTGCCAATACCTACTGGTGTAGCTCCACTAGTCAAAACAAATACACCATAAGTAATAAATGCGCCAAGAACTGTGAGAAGCAATCCACCAAAAATATAGACATTAAAACGGAATGCACCCCATGTACGCTCTAAAGTATTGCCAAGCTGATAATACAGCATGAACATAATAACAGCCCATAAAATGCTAGTGTCTGGTGGGATAATAACCCACGAAATGATACGCCAGATTTGTAGTTCATGAATTATCATATATGGCTCTAAGGTAAGATATGATAAATACTGAACATTTGTATATGTCTGGCCAAATTTTAGCATGTAGCCAATGGCATATCCTATGAGAAGGTAAATAATTAATTTGTTAATTGCGTATTTTCCGAATTTCTTTTCTAGTTTATCTAACACTTATCTCCTCCAAATTTTATATTTAGACATAATAATAGACTTTAAAGATTATAAACCTTTAAAGCCTATATTAGCAATAAATTTATTAAATTTTTGTCTTATCCAAAAGGAGAATATTTCTTAATATTCTTATTTATTCCTGCGGCTTCTGCTGCGATATTATTATTTATGTTATTAGCTTCTGTCGAGATTTTGTGTTTAATACTTTCAGCCTCTGCAACTACGGCAGCACGTGTCATAGCACCATCTGTCTCTATTTGCTCGCTTAATCTTTCGAAGTTTTCATTTACAGCATTAAAAGTATCCATTTGTAATTCCATTTGCTGTGTCAGCATCTCTTTATGTTCATACTGCATTCTAAGCATTTCATTTCTGTATATATACTCTTCAAATCTGTCCATAGCTTCTTGCATTGTTGTAGCTCTACTATTTTCAAATAACTCACGGAAATATGCAGCAGCCTCAGGATATGAATATTTAGGTGGGTACCAGTCTGCAAAATCTTGCTGATATTCAATAGCTAGATCATTTAACTCGGATTCAATAGAATATATCTTGTCTTCACATAAAGAAATCTGCAATTCTAGTTCCTTCGCATGTTCTTTACATAAATCAACACCCATATTTTGTTTTTTTACGCTTCTACGCTCGTAAAAATATGACAATAAACCAATGATTAAGATAATAAAAATCGGTTTAATTATTAAACCCAATCCAACTCTGAATTTGCAAGTTGCTTCTATATGATTTTCATAATTAGGTGTAGCAAAACCAAACCTTGGAACATCATCAGGATAATCTGTCACTACGCCGGAAAAAAATTCGTCTGATTCTGGAACTAAATTAATTGTGTAGTGAATATTATCTTCTATGTACCAAGTACCATCAAAACTAAATCTAGGAGATTCAAATTCAAATGTCTTATTTGAATTAATTGTCAAAACATAAGACTCATCTTCGGTGGATACATATGTACCTACCATAGAATTATTAGCTTTTTTAAATCCAATGAATGCAACAATTAAACAAATAACAAACGCTAAAATATATACAGATGTTTTACGTGTAATTTTTGCAGAATCATCTATATCCTTATAGTATCCATATGTAGTATTAACTTGTTCTAATTCAGCCGAAGCATCATCCAAGCTTTCATTAAGTCCTTCGTATGTTTTAAAAATACTTTCAACACGCGAAAGCTTTCTTACCATTTCCCTATTATTTGATAACTTTTCCATATTTACCCCTACTATTAGTATTAGTCATAGTCATTCTTTACCTTTTCTATAGGTTCGACTATGCTGTTTAAGATACTGTGGATTGGTTTTTTTCCCCTACCGTATAGACGGTTTTTGAGAGGCTCCAACCACAGTCTCTTTGTTTATTTGTTAATCAGTTAGTTACCGCATGACGGTTTATCAAGAAGTAGGTTACGATTGCAAGGAGCCCTGTGGATCTGAAACAGTATCAATACTATTTTTAGGGAGGTCCTATATGATCTATGTAGGAATTGATGTCGCTAAAGACAAACACGATTGCATTATCAAAAACTCTGTT